>Ga0222713_10000632_pt1 | contig 39703 bp, 63 predicted proteins | sample C33_649DmetaG_FD_165061 | JGI IMG/M metagenome (GOLD analysis project Ga0222713, IMG submission 165061) | Estuarine water microbial communities from San Francisco Bay, California, United States - C33_649D | ecosystem: Environmental > Aquatic > Marine > Unclassified | place: USA: California... | reverse complement strand
TGATGCCATTGGTCTGAGCATCCGCAATAGCCTTTACAGCGGCAGCTGAGAAGCGACCACGCTTTCCTACAGTAATTCCTTGTGACTTTAGATATTCACGCTTTGTTGCCATTTGTTTGATCCTTTCATGATCGGTTTATATTTATTATATCGGATATCCACGAATTTGTAAATACCCCCGTAAGAGCTAAGACTAGCCCCTACGTTCCGCCTTATATATTAAGTTGTAAATCCATTGATGTATCTTCATCTAGATATACATCTGTAGCTTCAATTACATCATCTGTTACAACTGTATCCCAAGCTGTCTCAGGTAATGCATTTGCAATCTCCACTGCTTCAAATTGGTCGGCAGCATCGATAACAGTATAATAGTTTTGATACTTAGTTCCAAATACTCTAAAGACTGGCAAGCTCCCTCATTTCCCACTCCGCATATGTACGGACAATAAAGTCCTTACCTAGATTATAACAATATTGGACCGCTTCTGTCAAGGACTCTGTCTCATATATTGGGACACCCATGATCTCATGATCTGGACCCACATCATATACTTCAAATGTATCTACGCCTCCTGGACTAACTGAGTAGTTAACTTCCAGGATTTCTAGACTTGGTTCATAATTAGACATTTTGTCCCTCCTTTTCCGCCATACGATCTTTGATTAATTTAGCAATGATGTTATGGGCTTCATCTACCTCATGTAAGGATCCAGACCACAAAAGCTTTTGGGCCTTACTTAACTGATCATTGATATAGATATCAGTCTGTTGCATCTTCTTCCTCCTCTTCATCATCCTCAAACATTGTGTCCACAATGTAGTCTCGATTCATCATCCATTCAAGAACGTCGTCCTGATGTTGTTCCGCCCCGTACTCTAGAGAGAACCCGTGGCCTGCGGACACAGCCTCACAGAGGTTGTCCCACATTTGGTCCTGTGTTACTTTGGCTTTGTACGTCTCATCTTCTAAGATGTTATTAATGGTGCTCCAGGTCCATAGCCAAACCAGGGACAAACCAAGGTCTGTGCTGTCTAGAATCTTTAAACATTCGTTTAGTTTGTCTTTATCCTCTGGCTTCATTACGTGCTCCAATCGCAAACGATAGTTGATATGTTAATGCGTATACATGTGCTAATGCGTCACACTGGCCCTCCCAGTACTTCCGCTCCATAGATTCCATAGCGTCAGAGTAGTCGTTATCTTCCTCAATTCGTTGGGCCTCCAGGAGTTCCTGTTCAGCCTCTAGCATTAGGTTTTTAAGTTCACCGTGCAGGATGTTGGTGCCCGTCTCACCAAGGTCAATTAATTTTTGCAGGCGTGGTTCTAGTTGTGTAGTATTCATGAGACCATTATATCCTCTGCCACTGACAATAAATGGTGGGTGGCAGTAAGTTGTCCTGATACCCAGTTATACTCTATATCTAAATAACCATAATCCTTACAATTAGGGTCAAGAGCATCCATTTTATTAGATAACTCATCTAAGTCTTGTTGCAGACTAATCTGATGAATCTTCATATATTCAATTAATTGATTAGACATTAGTCAAAATACCCTTCTGCCCACAGGCCTTGTAGAAATTCTTGTGCTTTCCATAGGTTACCGTGAAGAAACGGGTCATCATCAGGATTCACAGTAGTCATTACAGATTGAATAGCATATATCATTTCATCTAGATCTTTCTCAGAATAACCTAACATTATTTCTCCTCATCCCATTCTATGTAGTATTGGTCTCCTGGTTTCAAATCATAGAATTGATTAAATCTACCTTTAAGATAATTGCTTTCTGCCATATCCGCAAAGCACCAATCCGCATACATTTGTCCCTCATCAAGATTGGAGTTAATCCAGTCTTCTACTAGTTGTTCACCAATATAAGAATACTCTGCGTCAATCACCATTTGGTTTTCGTTCTCTAAGAAACTCATACTTCCGCCTTTTCTGTAGTTTCCAATAATACCATGTGGGTCTGACATTCTTTCATGGCCTCTTCATCTCGCCATGAACCCTCATTGCATTCAGAGCAGAATTGACCACAATCATTATCGCAATACTCAACACAATCATAAGATTGGCAAGCATAGCAACGTGTTTCATAACTAACTAATTCTTTAACATCTCCACGGAGAATCTCATATTCCCCACCCCAACCTGTTTCTTCCTCATACTCTAAAGTAAGCAGGCAGTTAGGAACAAGATTAGATAGTTTAGTTAGAATAGTTACAGCAGGTGACCAAGCAGTCTCATATTTATATACAAGCCAGTTATCATCACCGTCTGAAATATTGTGTTCTAACAATTCAGTGTTGGAATACTCTTCACCGTCACGAACAGCCACATCCCATTTAGTTCCCCAGTTGGAATTATTCCATGAATACCAATCCTTCTGAGTTTTAGCAAACTCAACAGACTTAACAAACCAATCAGGGTCATTCATATCAATTCCGCCACGGTCAGGCTGGCATGCATATTCTTCATCTGTAATACCGTCATCCTTATATGAGTGGATATTGAAGAATGCAAATACAGGATTGCTGTATTTTACCTGTTGAATTTTGGTGGGGAATCCTGAAAGACTAATATCACCCATACCATATGTCTCTTGTGCTAATGTAAATGGAGCATTCAATCTATCTTTAATCATATCTACCTCAGACTTAGGTCCTTGGATAGTTAATGTGTTATAACACCAATTTGGCATTATTTCTCCTTTCGTTATGACCTAATTATATAATGGACCACTGACATTTGTCTATGCAATATGGGTGTGTTTTACACCACATGATCAAGCTTTAAATAAATATATGTCCAATATGTGAGATTTCCAGGAAATATATTTGACTTCCGTAAACAGAATATGTTACCCTCATCCGTTGCGGGCCAAACAAAAAATCCCCCAGCTAAGCTGAAGGATCTTAAGATAAGTAAGGCTGCTAGCACAACGAAAGGAATTAAGTATACGCTGCTTTATTTAACGACTAGGGGAATCCCTGGTAGCCGCACCCTACTTCAATGAACAGGCCCGCTAGGACCTATTCATATTATATCATATTACAGTTAACTAAACTGATAGAGTTACGTCTGCGTATTTCTCTACGAAGTTAGACAGGTCCATGGTAAATAGTGGCTGATTGCTCATCCCATTCACCTTGTTATCCTTGTCATTGCGTGGCGCCTCTTCATGAAGACTAAACGTTTGCTGGTCAAAGTCAACGATGGCAATCTTGTGCTCGTTGTCGCCAATCTCATTGACATGCAGGCCCCATCCAGTCTCTGAACCCCAATCATTATTAATCATCTGACTGATTGTGATACGTGTTGCATATGAAGGGTCGGACCATCGTGGCCGTGCTTTAAACACTGCCTCTGCTAATTGTGCTAGCATGTTATGTCCAGCCCAATGGCCGTATAGTACAATTGTGTTTCCGTTAGGTTGGACGAATCCAAAGTTTGCTCTGTCTCCCATATTTATTCCGCCTTTTCTAGTTGAGGTACTGCTTCTTCTGTTTTATTTAATTCTATCACTTCATAGGCCTTTTTGTCAAGGGCCCCTTTATATTTATTATAGTGGTGGCCACAGAAAGCTAGCTCACCATCTAACAGTTTAATTAGATGTGAGGCCCGTGCTACGCTGCAGCTGTCACAATAATAAACTACGTTTAGATCCTCAGAGGTCATAGTCTACCGTTCCGAATTCAAGACGGTCAGCAACATCGTCCATTACTTGCCCGTCCTCTGATGTTTCAGCCCACAGTCGAATGTTATTTACAATAACTTCTCGTGCAAACTTTACACCATCTTCAAATCCATCTTGGTAATCCATTTTATCTCCTTGTATATCCAGTCGGTTCGTAGTCTGATGTATAACTCTCTATTAGATTATACTTATCTCGAAGGCGACTTACCTTCTCAATGTTACCAGTTCCGATATTGAATGTCAACGGTGTTAATGCAACTGGGTCAAGTCCTAGAACCTGAGCATCCCAATAGGCCATCTCCATGGACAGCCTATCAGGAGCAGTCAACTCAAAGTACATTAGTTCACCTGTGCGTAATTGATTGTCCAATCAGAGAGTTCTGAATCTCCGTGATTGAAATCAATTGATAGATTTTCTGACAAGTGGTCATCAAGGTCAAAGTCTTCAACCTCGTTGAATGGAACTTGAATTGTTCCACAAATTTCTACAGTTGCGGTGAATTCAACTTCTCTAGTTGGATTGATTCCAAAGTATTCGCAGAGAGCAATTAGAACTTCTTCCTTATCGTAGTTAGGGTCCGCCCACTCTGATACTTGTTCGCTTAGTCCATTAATTAAACCACGGGACTTACGAAGTTCATCTGAGTTACGGCGATAGTTATCTAACTTCCATTCAAGGTCGTTAACCTTGATTGTTGGATATGTAGTAACTCCGTTAGTGATATCCTTGTATGTTACAAGAACGTTGGCATCGTATGATTCAGGAACCATAGGTGTTACTGTGGCTCCGAATGTATCTGTTGTTTCCATTGTATTCCTTTCGTTTGTAGGTTGTATTGTAGCATCGACCACTGACAAGTAAGTCATGATGGTGCCACAATGACATGTCAGATATATTGGACTAAGGGTTGTTGTGTACTCATCAAGCGCATCGCATGAGGGGCACACAGATGTGTATTTTGTCCATTTTGTTGTCATGCGGAAATTGTACCAGGGCCCACTGACATTTACAATAGGATTCAGGGCTTTTTTTATGTGATCCGTAACACAGAAATTTGGCCTTCAAGGTTGCGGGCGTCTCACATATTAAGATTATAAATCTCATTAGCGATTCGTACGGGACTTGAACCCGTGATCTCCACCGTGACAGGGTGGCGCTTTATCCAACTAAGCTAACGAACCAAATAAAAACGGGGGAGATTTCTCTCCCCCGTTAGTTAAGCGTTAATTAAAACGCTTTTACCAACTTGAGAAGTTTATTTTTCTCAGCGGTGAGAATTGGGTCAAAGCCTGAAGCACCAGCCATTAGTGATTCAGAATTGCCACGACCTGAACGGAAATAATCAAGGCGTTCAGTAAGAGCGTTAAACGCACCCCACTTTGTGCCTTTAATATTAGCGTTAGTTGGTGAGTTATGATAAAGGTCATCAATTAAGACAACTTTATTTTCCCACTTTTTCAAAGCACCCTTAGAGTCCTTTTCAGGCTTAGGATAAATTGAAGTAATCAACTTAGAGAATTCAGCGTTAGTAATCTCTTGCTTAAAGAGTTCCTGCGCTTCTTTTTCGAATTCATCAAAGTATCCAAGAGCAAGACCAAGAGTCTCACGAGCAACTTGAATGCGACCTTCAACAGATTGTGTATGGCGAATCTTGAAAGATTGCTTAGCATTACGCATAGCAAGATTCAAAGTGTTTTGGCATACAACACGAACAGGTGTAATCGCTGCCTGAACAGCAACAGAGCCATCGTGTGAAGTCCATACGATAAGATAAAGTTTGGTTTGGTCATTAGCACCTTGTGGGTCTAATACCATTGTGCGTGGAATATCAACAGTTCCAAATACAACTTTACCATTCTTTAGAGAGCCAGCAGATTCCCAACGGCAATTAGGGTCTGCGTCATGAATATTATCTGCGAAAGCAAATAGTTCTTCATTTTGAACAGGCTTATATCGCTTACCAACAGTAGCGAGAACATCAGTTCCACTATTAAATGGATTTGTGCGAATAACTAACTGAGCGTTAGAAACATCATTCCATTCAGTAGAGATATGGTCGGTCAATGGAGATAAGCGAACATTCCAGTTGGAAAGTTTTGCTTCATCAAGCATTGTTTGAGTGCTAACATCTTCATCTTGTGAGAAGATACGATTAGCGAGATTGTGCCATGCGGGAGTTCCACGCAAAGCAAAGGCAACTTGGTCGCCATTTGTTTCAAGGTTATGAGCCATGAATTTATCCTTTCGATTGTAGTTAGATTGAGTATAACATAAGGGTCTGACATTTACAAGGTTAGTTAGTCATTTGTCCGAATTGTCTCATGTGATCAATCTCACAAATTTCGGGGGGTTGTGGATAACTGTCGTAAGGCTGTGGATAACCCCGCAGCTTTGCGGGCCAGCTTGGGAAATGGGGCGGAATAAGATCCGCCCCAAGACTTTAGCCAAGCAATTTAGTTAGTTCAGTTTTCTTAGGAATAACTTCCATTGGCAAAAATAGTGCAGTTGTTTTCTTTTTCTTTAGATTATCAAAAACATAAGCACGAACATTACCAGAGAAACGGCGCAAATTAGAAAATACTAATTCGGTTAAATATTCTTTATCCACACCTTGCTCTGAATAAATAGTTAAATCATTTGCTTTTACTTCGTCATAGATTTCAACACGATAACGATTTTTCATTTTTATCTTTCTGTAGTAGGGATGTTGGTGAGCAGTTTTGGCTCATGCTCAGGAGGTCTGCGTCTTTCGGGCGGCAGTACCCTGCTCTATAGTATTTCTATTATCGCCCTAATCAGCCTGGCGAATTTACTTATTATAGCATTACTTACCGATTTTTACCATAGCATAGCGCATACCGCTACCAGTATCTAATCTTAGTTTAGTTAGATTAGGTCGGATAGAGATAATCTCAGTTATGCTACCTGTAATACCTGATTTACCAGTGGTGAATACATCTCCCTTTCGGTAGAAGCGACCACGCTTTACATCTAGTATTGGCGACATTTGATTTCCTTTCGTTAGTAGGTGGGTTGAGCAGTTTATAGTCATACTCAGGACTTTGCTCATCTCTTAAAGATAACGAGCAATAGCGTTGTAAGTAGAAGTAGAAACCATTTCCTCATCTGTCATTTTCAGAATACGGATAGCGTTCTCTAGTTCCTCTTTCATCTCATTGTAAGTGTGGCGGTGGATTTGCTCAAAATCACGCTCAGGTTGCTTAGGGAAATCTTTTTCCTCAACAATTAAATCAAAATCAACATTAAGAGTGTTGTTCCAATTACGATAGTTGGTGCGGAGATTTTGTGCTTTAGCAATTTGAGCAATAGCAAACTTAGCAATTTCTTTGTTCCATTTCTCAACGGACTTCTGATACTTTGCTTCGTATTCGTCTTGCTTTGAGTAATCAGCATTTACTTGTGCCAATTTAGTTTCTAAGGCTTTGATAACCTTAGCAGTTGCGATTTTTACATTTATCGCTTTACCTCTAGCCATTTGTTTTTCCTTTCGTTTGGTTGGTTGATTATTATAGCAGGTGGGTCTGACAACCCCCGAAGGGGGGAAGTTCTCCCTTACGACATTGGGCTAGAACACTTCCTAAACTGCCCCTGTTTCGATAGTTTGTTAGACTTCTACTGAAGTCCAACGCTCTGAACCATTTACATCAAGTAGCACACGAGCCACACCTGAAGGGTGGTTATCTACTGCCTTGATTACTCCGACTACTCCCGACTTTGCGGTTGTGTAGGTCTGTCCGATTTCTAGCGTTGTTGTCATTTGTTTCCTTTCGTTAGGCGATTATTATACCAAAGGGGTCTGACATTTATCTACCCCAATCTTATTATATGAGATACCAAGAGTGTGAGTTGCCTCACACCCTTGATCCCGCTACTCGGCTTCAGGAAGCCATGCTGATAAGTGGTGAGCATCTACAAGGGCGTAGGCAGGAGAAGTATTTTGACCCCTCCAAGACACGCCTTCAGGTAGTTTAATTAATCTGTCATAGTCCTCATCATAGTAAGCATCGATAGCATCAATACAAGGTGCGACCATGCTGATAGGAACGGGTGGATAGTGATTACTAGTTAAGTGGATTTCTAGTTGTGTTTCTAAGTCCAAGTCTAGTAAGTCATTACTAGCCAAGTCATATGCCATATTGCTTCCCATTATTCGTTCTCCTCTAGGATAGTTTCGGATAGGTTTTCCATTTCGTCAATACTATCACATAGGGCTGACATTTCCTCTTTGGTTAGCAAGATTTTAGTAATGCTATCTGCCACCTTTGCTGATAGTGCCGATGAATACATAAATAAGTATTTAGCAAAAATCTCATCGGGAAGTTCATTTCTGCGTGTGTGTAGTTCGCCTGCGAGATACATAATCTCATCGTCAAACATGCTATCTTTAGTTGCGTCTAGGATTTCAAGGGCAGTTGATAACATTAGTTAGCCACCTTTAGAATTGCGTATGAACCGCCTGCGTTAATTTCGTCAATGGTTGGTTTAATTGCGGGAACAATAAGTTCTTTTAGCATGCCTTCAAGCATACCAATTTGTGAATCTTTATCTAGTGATAGGAAGCGTTGTGCTACTGGATGAGTTTCATCAAACTCAGTTATGAATCGGAGAGAGTGTTCTACTTTTATCATTTGTTGCCTTTCGTTGGTTGAATAATGGTATTTTACACTAAGCCACCGACATTTACCAATTAAGCCTCGGCGTGTCGCAGCTTTTGTGAAGTTTCTCACATTTTCAGGGTTATCCACAAGCAAGCCGTAAGCCTGTGGAAAACCCCGCAGTATTGCGGGCCCTTCAGTCTGGAGAATCTCCCCAGACTTCAGGATCCACCTCTGCTAAATATTCTTTAGCAGCTTTTCTCTCTTCATCGTTACCAACCACGGAATTTATTAATGCATTAAAATATTTGAGCTCCGCCATTTTTATTTCCTCATTTCTTAGTTGCGCTAAATCTAATATCCGCTTTACCATAAACACACAATCCACATGACACACATGCAGAACCGTTAGTTGAAATTAGCGGAATGCTTTTATTATTTTCAGGACACTTAGCACCAGGCTTGCCCGTTAATTCTTTCATGACACTTTCTGTCATTGCGAATGTCTTACCTAGATAAGCAAGACGGATACCGTTATCACGTTTTAATTCGTGGCCCGTTTCTTTATTCTCATCATCGGTTGAATAGTAAAGAGATAGGTTAGAAACATCCTTAAGAATAAGCGCTGCAGACTTTACTCGTGTATAAACCCAAAATTGCACGTCGCTATTGTTTTCGATAACGGTCTTCCAGGCATATGCATACGTATCATTAAAGAAATCGCCGTCCCAGTGGATACGGAAGAGCATTTTAGCATTGCGCTTGACGCAGTCTTTTTTAAAGTCTGCAATCATATCTTCAATTAAGTTAACCATAGTAGGTTGGTCCGCATTGCGTAGCAATTCCCAATTGTGTAAAAGTACGGCCCTTACGCCCTTATAGACCTTTTCGAGTTTTCCTGCATAGCAGACGCTTTCACAAATACTAGTGGCACCAGGACACGAGAAAGCCTTACCAGCAGGCAATCCAAAAGTGTTGGCAATTGTTGGGGTTTTTCCATTTGGGGAGACGGCATTAGCGACCTTTCTATCGTTAGAACGTTTTAACATGGGGGTAATTATAGCGGAGACCTCTGACATTATAAATCCCCCATTTCTGCATCGGCCATACGAGACTGCATACGGAATTCATCTCTTTCAAATAAATCAAAGAATTTCATTTCAGAACGCTCAAGAGAGCAAGTCCAGCAAATGATTCCGTCTAATAGTTCGGTTTCATCTCTGCAATCTGCACAGTTAGCAATGATTACGGGTTCGGTTGTGGCATAGAATTCGTCATAGAATTCGTCATTTTCATATTTCATGAGTTGACCTTTCGTTCGGTGAATTGCAATTATAACAGAACGGACTGACATTTTCCACGCCACGCCTCAGAATTCAGGGTGATTTTGATCACACCCGTAACGACACGCCCGACTCCGCAGCTTTGCGGGCCACCGATCAATTGTCAAGTTTATTTTTATGTTTTATTTTGCGTGTGTATTTTTTTTTATTGCGAACAGGTTGCGCCGCATTACTGCGACGCAATTCCTGAATGCGTTTTACTTTATCTCGAAGAGAAATTTGGAACATGATACCCACTCGCTTCGTGAAATCGTTTTACATCAAATCGCTCATTATCTTTCGCAAACATTTCAGCGAAATCATTTACAATTTTAGAAAATACAGCAGGGTGAGTTTTGTTGCTGGCATACTTTAGAATTTCTGCGGTAGCAATATAATCTTTACGGGTCATCATTATTTAATTACCACCCTTCTACCTTCACGATAAAATACTTTTGTGTAGCATTTTCCGCTAGGTGTAAATAGATTTACAGTTGCGTATTCATCAGCAAAGCCCCAGTCAATAAACTTAGCAAACTCGGTGTGTGCTTGTAGTTCATCTGAATATGTATTTGTGAAGTGTGGAGCATTTTCATCATACGCCACAGTTATTTTATAGTTAGTCATTTAGGTTTTCCCTTTCGTTAGTTTGACATTGGCATTTTGTTATTTGTATTGTATCACCTACCACCGACAAGGTGGCAAGTGTTGAGCAACCAGAGCAGATAAAAATTTCCATTTAGAAATTCTCCGCAGGGATTAGGTGTTCAGTATTACATTCGCACCATTCGAAATCATAATCTCCGTCTGGCGATACCCACGCACCAGAGATACCTTTGCCCTCGCAAATATCGCATTGTTCTATTGCGAATAGTAGATTTTTCATTTTAGCCATTTTAGTTTTCCTTTCGTGTTTTGGTAAATCAGATTATAGCACCCACCACCGACATTTAGTCGGCTTCGGGCTTAGTGAATAGGGCTCCCTCATGGAGTAGTCCTAATTCTAGGTCTAGCAATTCAGCGGTAGTGGCTTCGGATAAATCTACCCAACCAGCACCATTTTCATTCATGCGGAAAATTTCTATGTATCCCATTATTATTCACCTACCTTTACTGCGATTGTGCGGAAAGTCTTGCGACCCCAATTATTGTATCCGCTATTCGGAGCAACCTCTACCAAATAGGTTTCGGTGTTATCACCATACCAAATTGCGGCAGGGTGTTTTTCTGCGGAGATAATTTCGCCAACCAAAGTTTTTGAGCGATAAGTTTTTCCTACTAAGAGGCTTTCGATTGTGTATAGGTTTGCCATGTTGGCACCTTCTTTCTTTTTTGTTATGTCGCTATTTTACCAAAGCCCACTGACATTTTTCTACTTACTAGCCAGTAATTCCAAATAATGAGACGCTCAAGCGGTGTGAGGTTCATCACACGGTGATCAAAATCACAAGAATTTTCAAGGTTTTTTTGCGACACGCCGTAATTCGACTTGACAAGGCCCGCAAAAGAGGGGGCCCAAATCGGACATTTTGCCTCAGCTATGATCCGCATGCATTTTTATGCATGCATTGCATATCTATGCACGACGTGGAACATTTTTAAAATCTTTTTTAAATTCATTAAATGTTTCTTGTTGTTGCTCAGGCGTTAAAGTTGCCCAAATATAACCAAGCAAATAAGCATTTCCTGAATCAGAATCGCCATGTCGAATTGCTTTTGACATTGCTTTTATTTCTTGAAGTAATTCCATGTTAGCCATTAGTTGTAACTCCTTTTACATTCGGAACATAGGTAATTTAATTTACAGTAGCAACCTGCATAAACAGGTTCTGGATTTTCATAGTAGTCATCATAGTAATCCATTTATTCATTCTCCAATTCGGCTAATTCATTCCAGCACAAGTCGCATGAAATTACATCATCAATTTCAAATTGTGCTGAGGTTACAGGTGTAGCACAATATTTGCAGTTAATTGTTATCATTCGCAGAAACACCTTTCCGCAGTAATATCAAAGTCGGTGCAGAATTCGCAACCTTGAAATAAAAAGTGTTCATCGCAATAAATCGCATATTGCAATTCATCGCAACAAATAAAAGTATTCGTGCTACGCAAAAATACTTTGGTGAGAGGGAGAGGGGACAGGACAAGGGTCATAAGTGAGACCACCTTTCATTTGATTACTAGAGTAATTTACCATAACCCACCGACATTTATCAAATTACTAGCGAGTAATTCCATATAGTGAGACGCTCAATTCGTGTGATAAATCTCACAGAATTTAGGGGTTTTTATAACGAATCCGTAACGACACGCCCGACGCCGCAGTTCTGCGGGCTGTCAAGCCGACACGCCGTTGTGTCGCTATGATTTACATCACACAATTACTTGTGTGTGCAATTCGATTCGATCTCATGACCGAATTCATCTACGAGCTCATCGTAGATTTCATCTAAATAATCTAAATAATCCATTATTCATTTTCCTTTCTAATAGTAGCGGATAGGATTTCAAGCGCCTCTTTTTTAGACGCTTCACGTTGTTCAATAACGTGTTTTTTGAATTCTTCTAAATTCATTACATCACCCAACTTTCTTGAGTGTATGATAACCACTCACCAAGAGTCATTAAACCCTTGTATTCATTACATTTACCGCAAAAGATTTCATTTGCGTAGTCTGAGCAAAAAGCGCAGACAATTAGATTTGCCTCATCGGCACTTACATTTGAGAGAGTAATCTCTCTGATTTTTAGTGTAGTCATTTTAGACCACCTTTCTTTTTTATCTTGATACCTAGTATCCTAACATAGACCACTGACATTTTGACCCGTTTTTCGGGCGTGTCGGAAAACTATTTTTGTGATTTAGGTCATGTGGATAACTTACGCTCAGAATTCAGGGGTTTTCCACACCTGTGCATAAAGCTGTGGATAACGCCCGCAAAAGACTGCGGGCCGATCTGACATTGTCAAATCGACACGCCGACTATAAGCCGTTTTGTTTTATGTCTTTAATCACAAGGCGCAGCATGTATAGCGTAGGTATCCCGATACCTAGTTGCACTAGTGTAGTTAGTATGCGATTAGTAGTCATTACTTATTCTTCTTTCTCTTATAAATCTTATAGGCGATTAGTAGGGCGGTAGCAATAGCAATAGTGTGCCAAGGTAGATAGATAGCCCCTAGAAAACTATCAAACTCTATTCCGTAGTCATTAGATATTATTAATTCAAATCCGTTAGGTATCATTAGTTAAACATCTCTCCAATCATGTCTAGTTGCTCATCTGTTAGGTGGTCAATTTCAATAGCCTTAGAAAATCCGAAGAAATCTTCTTCATCTTCTTGTTCTAATTCTTCTACATCATCTAAGTGAGCATAAGCATCTTTTATATCCTCTTGGATAGTATCCCATTTAGTCATCATTACTTAGTATCTACCTTTCTTACATTGTAGGTAAAGCCTTTACCTAATTTATTTAATTCCGCCATTACGGATAAGATTTCTTCGCTATTCTTAGCGGTGTTATCTACGGATAGCAGATTGCTACCTTGCCATATTGAGTAAGTGATTGTCATTTATTTTCTATTCCTTTTCGTTAGTTGGTTTATTGTTGAGCGGTTATTTGCTAGGCTCACCTTTCGGATTATTTGCTAGGCTCACGCTCTAATTCTTTATTAAGTTATGGGATAACCTTATCATGGGCTACCGACATTTAGGGGGATTTAGCCCCTAGTGTCGGTGTGATTTACACCACATCCACCGCAATGGGTAGGTAGGCTGAATAGGTGCTTAAGTAGCGCCTTTCGCTCATAAGTGGTTAGTTCAGGGTGATTACCCTTAACACCGCCATGTTGATATTCATAGACGATTTTATCTAATGTAGTTTGAGTAAGCATTATTTATACTCTCCTTTCGAGATTAGTTCATCTAGCATTTTTGCTAGTGGGTCTACCTGCTCGTCTGCTAGGTAGTTATTGACTTCTAATTGTTTAACGAAATCTATCATTTTTAGTTATCCTTTCTAAGATACTTTCTTTTTCTTTATATATAAATCGTAGCATGGGGGACTGACAAATATCAAGTCGCAAATCGGACATGTCGGACAATTTGAAAAAAAAGTGTGAGAGTTAAGTCACATTTAGCCTATCTATGGGCGCACTATATAGACAAAACGGACATTTTAAAACCCTGGATCATACAAAATAAATCTATATTAACATTTTCATAAATCTGAAATACTAGTCGACTGAATTTATTACTGTATTATTTTTAATAACATTACACTGTCCGTGAGCTGGTTTTACATTTTCCAAAATGTCTAGTCCTCCTCTAGATAAGGGGAATACGTGATCGATATGTAAACCCTTTTCCCATCCAGGCAAACCTACTTTTCTTGGGGCGGAAAAATCTATTGGTAACTTACAGATATGACAATCTGTTCCATAAGTTAGTATTACTTGGTGCTCTGAATAATTTCCAGGATCAGTATTATTTCTTCTGAAATGTCGTCCAGCATTTATTTTATAAAACCTATTTATTCTTCTTAGTCGATTGATTTCTTCGCTACGAATGACTCTTTGATTAATCCAATATAATCTTTCTGCTTCTCGACATTCATCACATGGCTTTTCTTTTTTGTCTCGTCTATGCCAATCATAGCCAGACCTAGTACCATGTGGTGGTTCAGTTTTATGTCTCATTTATAAATATTACCAAAATAAAAAAATTTCGTCAAGGTATTGACCTAGCAAAATCTGTCATGTTATACTTAGGATCTGGTTTTCGGGGGGTTTACACTGAAACTCAAATGTACCAAGTAATTCTTGGGAGTTTAGTGAAGCTTCTCTCTTTATCCAACTTTAGCATTTTTGTTAAAGGGGGGAAAGGGGGGTTTTGCTAAAATCTAAATCCCCAAGTATCCACTATAGTAAATATAATATATATAAAGGATAAATAGGTAAATATAAAACAGTTGACTAGAATATTATAATAATATATAATGGAGACAATGGCATCTCATAGAACTGTAAAGTGTGATAAATGTGGGCGGGACATAGAGGTAAGATCTGGATTTGCCCATATGACATTAACAAATCATCAGAAAAGCTGTAAGTAGAAAAAAATATTTTATTAACATTTTGTTATATCTAATATTGTAGTCGACTAGGATAAATATAATGATCAAATGTGATTTCTGTGATAATCAAAAGTATGTAGAAAGATTAAACAATAAAGGTGTACTTGAGAATTACTGTGTAGATTGTATAACTAAACTAAGGAACAATAAATGAATAGATGTATTAGATGTAATCAACCAGCATTGTTTAATTTAAAAGAAGATAGATCAATATGGTTTTGTATAGCTCATGGTATGGAGTATGCAGATATTAAATCTGGAAAGTATTCTCAATTAAATAATTAAAAAGGCGGGATAGGCTAAGAAATTTTCTTTGCTACAATTAAGCCATATGAGACCCTCTTGTAGGTATTACCTAGGATGAAGTCCGAAAAGCTCTCTATAGCCAAGCAGAAGGCTAATTTGGCCCTGTACATCAGAACCCTTAAAGAAACTATTCCTTGCATGGACTGTAAGGAGTATTATCCATATTATGTCATGGATTTTGACCACGTACGTGGCAAGAAGCATGCAAATGTTATGGAATTAATTCCTACATTGTCCAAGAAGAAGATAGATGAGGAAATTGCTAAGTGTGAGATCGTATGTAGTAATTGTCATCGTATTAGGACTCATATGAGAAGAGTTAATAAAATTAAATAGGGTCTTCTCTTCCCGCCGCACTTTTTTCGGGCGCACTTTTCATTTCGCACTTTATTTAGTATACTTATAATATATTGACCCATAGCTCAGTTGGTAGAGCGTCGAACTGTTAATTCGAATGTCCCAGGATCGAGACCTGGTGGGTCAGCTGGAACCAGCACCTCTACACCTGCCATCGGTTGCAGAAGTACGTGTTATGTAGCGATATAGCTAGTCGACTACACCATGTTGAGAACGCATGCGGGGAAGCCTTACGGTGTGGAGTCTATAAACCGAGTTCTCATGCGGATGTTGCATATTGGTAGTGCCTCTGCCTTCCAAGCAGAAGGGGTGAGTTCGATTCTCATCATCCGCTCCATACCTCTATAGCTCAGTGGATAGAGCAACAGGTTTCTACCCTGTGTGTCGGGAGTTCAAGTCTCTCTAGAGGTGCCAAGCCTCCTTAGCTCAATAGGTAGAGCAACGCACTTGTAATGCGTAGGTTGACAGTTCGATTCTGTTGGGGGGCTCTCACCAAGACATATGTATTTTTTTAACGTGCCCAACTTTTACCGCTGGATTAATTACAATTCTATATCCTAATCTTTTAACTTTTTCGGTAAAAGAAATATCTTCTGAGTATATGTCTAAGTAAGATTCACTAATACCGTAAGGCCTTTCTTCTTTAGAATTTTCAAACCAAGGTCTCTCTATGCTTTCTAAAACGCCGCTTTTTAAGCAAACAAAGCCGAGCCCAGTACTAAAAGATTCAAAGTTGGTATTTTGAGATAAAATATCTTCATAGCTCATTACATGATTTTTCCTATCAAAAGTAACTGTATCTACGCCGTTAGATTGAAAATATACTCCAGATATAAAGTCTTCATTAGAGTAATATAAAGACATAAAATCTTCAATTTCCCAGTACATATCAGAATCTATCATAAATATTTTATTGTAGGTGATTTCTCCATTTAAGGGTCCAGTAAATATTGGCGCTGGTGCCTCAACCATTGTTGATAATATAGTCCACTCCCTTGCAATAGATACATTGGAGTTGGCTTTAGATAAAAAGGTCCAGCTTATACCAGCACGATTTAAAAACTTTATTGTATTTATTAAAGAAACTACGTACGCAGACTCCATTTGAGAACCTGGAGTAGCTATTACTACATCGTAGTGTGGATTTTGATATTGATCCATTACCGCCCTTTTCTATAGAATTTAATAGTACTATATTTAATATTTTAAATCAACAGCAAAAAACCCAATCGGAGGCGGATCCAATTGGGCCTTGCTAGTGTATTGCTACACATTATACGGGGAGCTTAATCTGTGGGATGCTACAACCCGTACTAATGAAGTATAAAATAAGTTTTATTTTAAGTCAACCATTTTTAGTCCCAAAGTGACATTTTGTTAGGATCTATAATCCAAGGCTTCTCTGCATACTTTTCATCATTAGTTAAATCATAAAGTAGTTCCATAAGCACAAGACAATCGTCATGCCTCCAGGTCATATTACAATTTCCATTTTCTACATTTAAACATTTATTTAGCCTAGACTCAATCTTTTCTACCATCCATAGTAAAGCGGCAGCGGATTTTGTAGTATCTTCGTAACCGTCTTTTTTGGCCCGATTCATTTTATAAGCAATCTGGTCTATGTATATTTTATTCACCATTCTCCTATTGGGCACATTGGAAATTCTGATTTTATTATATCCATTATATTTTTTTCTTCAATAATACACATTTCGTCTACCTGTGAAAATAAACTACATTTTAAACAAACAGGTAGCACTTCAGAATAGTAATTTCGATACTGCTCTTCTTTATTTTGAAATTCATTTAGATTCATCTTCATCTCCTGGCGTATAAGAAGGAGTTGGGCCAAGCAAGTACCCTTGGTTATGATATTCAACCATTTTAGAAGTATCTTCTGGTCCTACTAGTTTATTTGAAATTAATGTAAGAAGATCATATATTCTATGCAGCATAATGTAATTAACCATTGGTAGGTTGTCTTCTAGATTTTGAGGCTGCTCTTTATTTTCCGTCGTCATCTGGTCTTCCTAAATCTTCCCAAAACTTTTCACGCCCCATAGCGTCAGTTTCTTTTATCGTACCACCGTCAGTTGGAATCGACGGCTGATTTAAGTTTTCCATAGTACTCTAACCCCACATCTTTTTTAAAACTGCAAGACAAGCAGTATAGATATATTATACCCTCATTTGTTTCGTTGCACATTAAAGGGCCCTGATCCATTGGACATTCAAGTCTAGGAACAAGGCCCTTCTCTGCTAGTAGAAGGTACTTAGACACATACTGTATCTTCATGTACCTTCCTTTCTAATTTTTGAATTCTATTAGGAATTCTTTATACCTTTCCCCATTTAGGGAAGGCCATGATGACCAATCGGTTCCGCCTTTAGTCATATAATACGTTATCTCTGCGTTTATTACTGGATCAAATAATGTGATATTTGACTTTAATTCAAATTTTTCTTTACGATCAATGCCGAGTTCACCCAACATATTAATCTGAAAAATTCCGTAGGAACTGTCTCCAGTTTTCCTGTTACCATTGTAAGCCATAGGTCTAGCATTAGATTCTGACTTAGCAATAGCCCAAGCCGTTTTAAGGGCTTTTCCTTCAAAGCCAACAGCTGATAGAAGTTCTTTTAGTTCTCCGTCTGTTAGCGTCTCAGAAGGCTTGTACACAGTAGTGCTGTACTTCTCTAAGGTTTCTTTCTTTAGTTGTACTGTAGATTTCACAGGCGTTTCCACCTGCAATGCTTGAGTTACTGTTGGACCAGGCTGGACAGTAAATAAGAATAATGTTATCATTCCTATATAAGACCAGTTATGAGCAACATCGCTCAAACGTTGTTTGATATTCTCCATTGGCATTTCCTCCTTTAGAGATAACGAACTATAATAGTAGCATTACTTGACAGTAGGTGTCAAGCCAGTCAACCAGAAAAAAAATATGAAAATATCACTATCTATACCAAGACCTGGATTAAATCCAGCAACGGGATTTGGCTATGCCGCACAAAATATAGTTAAATCATTACAAAACCTGGGACACATTGTTACTTGGACAAATGCAAACACGCCATTACAATTAAACTTTACGCAACCTCATCATTATAAAATGCATAGAGGACAATATCAAATTGGTTATACTCCATGGGAATCTACTGGCATTAGGCCAGAGTGGACTGAGCGTATGAATTTATGTGACGAAGTTTGGGCAACATCAGACTGGAATGCGGAAGTATTTAAAAATAATGGAGTTACTGTTCCAATTAAAACATATACTCATGGAATAGAAAAAATTTGGACCCCACATAAAAGAGAATTAAGAGAAGGAAGGCCATTTAAGTTTTTGCATGTTGGAGAGCCAGCACCAAGAAAATCTGGTCAATTAGTTGTAGATACTTTTATAAGAATGTTTGGAGACAATCCAGATTATCAATTAACTATTAAGTCTCATCATTCTCATACAATTAGAGTATATGATAAATATGGTAATTTTGGATTACCAGAAAATATATATAATAATATTAAAGTAATAAAAGATGAATACTCTGCAGAGCAGTTAGTCTCTTTGTATCATTCACACCATGTATTGATCTATCCAAGCTGGGGGGAAGGATTTGGTTTTATTCCCCTTCAAGCATTGGCAACAGGAATGCCAACAATAACTACATATGATTGGGCACAGTATAAAAAGTATATAGGTCCACTAAAGCTTAAGTCTAAACTATCGGATGAAGAATTACCAAAAGCAATAGGAGATCCTCATTTAGGATTGATGTTTAAACCAGACGAAAAACATTTAGAAGAATTGATGTATGAATCTGTAATTAATTTTAAAGCATATTCAGGGTATTACTTTGCTCAGTCGACTAAAATACATGAAGAATATGATTGGATTAAGTTGACTAAGAATGCTTTTAGTCATTTAGAAGAAAAGTTTTCATAACCCCTTCCTCTTTAAATAGAAGTTTGGTAGAATAAGACTTCAACTAAAAATATAAACCGCCAGGCGGAGAAAAGGTGTTATTTAAAAAATGTCAAAGACTATTGCTAACCCATACGAAAACTTCATTGCTCTATCTCGATATGCAAGATGGATTCCAGAAGAAGGTCGTCGTGAAACTTGGGGTGAGACAGTAGATCGCTATTTTGATTTCATGACTAACCATCTTAAAGAAAACTATAACTATGTTCCATCTAAAGAATTAATTACAGAATTAAAAGAAGCAGTTTTTAATAGAAACGTAATGCCATCAATGAGAGCAGTAATGACTTCAGGTGCCGCACTAGATAGAGACCATGTTGCAGGATACAACTGCTCATTTGTTCCAGTAGATAACCCACGTTCATTTGATGAGACTATGTATATTTTGATGTGTGGAACAGGTGTTGGATTCTCTGTAGAGTATAAGTATGTTAATAAACTTCCTGCCGTACCAGAGTCACTTGAAAAGTCAGATACAGTAATTGTTGTGGAAGATTCTAAACAAGGTTGGGCAAAAGCATATCGTGAACTTCTAGCACTGCTTTGGACTGGACACATACCAGCGATTGATGTATCAAAGGTTCGTCCAGCAGGTGCAAGACTTAAGACAATGGGTGGCCGTTCATCTGGACCACAGCCGCTAGTTAACCTTTTTGATTTTACAATTGCAAAATTTAAGAATGCAGTAGGTCGTCAGCTAAAACCTATTGAAGCACATGATATTATGTGCAAGATTGGTGAAGTAGTAGTTGTTGGCGGAGTAAGGCGATCTGCTATGATTTCTCTTTCTAATATTAATGATATTGAAATGGCAGCAGCAAAGTCTGGTAACTGGTGGGAAAATAATACCCAACGTGCACTTTCAAATAACTCAGTGGCATATTCTCGTAAGCCAGCAATGGAACAATTTATAGCAGAATGGAAAAATTTATATGACTCAAAGTCTGGTGAGCGTGGAATCTACAACGTTGCAGCAGCACAAGCACAGGCAGCTAAATATGGACGAAGGGATCCTGAAATTCACTATGGAACAAACCCTTGCTCGGAAATTATTTTGCGTCCTTATCAGTTTTGTAATCTTTCAGAAGTCGTATTACGTGAAAAAGATACAAAGAAAGATATTCAGAATAAAGTAAGGTTAGCCACTATTCTTGGAACATGGCAATCAACCCTTACAGACTTTAAATACCTTCGTAAAATTTGGAAAGACAATACAGAAGAAGAGCGCCTACTTGGAGTTTCTTTAACGGGACAATTTGGACATAAGTTTATGTCTGGTAAAGAGGATCTGGTTTCCCTAGAGGCATTTCTTATGACTTTAAGAGAATCAGCAAGAGAAACAAATAAAGATGAGGCAGGGAAAATTGGGATTCCTGAGTCTGCAGCTATTACATGTGTAAAGCCTTCTGGAACAGTATCCCAATTGGTCGGGGTATCTTCAGGAATGCATCCATGGCATTCACCATATTATATTCGTACAGTTCGTGGCTCTAAAGGAGATCCTATCTCTACATTTTTGAAGGAAGTTGGAATTCCTGTAGAAGATGATGTAATGAAGCCAAACGATACGTATGTATTTTCATTTCCAGTAAAAGCACCAGAGGGTGCAATTGTTAGAAATGATTTAACAGCACTAGATCATTTAAATATCTGGCTTGTATACCAACGTGCTTGGTGTGAGCATAAGCCATCAATTACGGTTTCTGTAAAAGAAGATGAGTGGATGGAAGTTGGCGCTTGGGTATATAAGCATTTTGATGAAGTATCTGGAATTTCATTCCTGCCACATTCAGAGCATACCTACAAGCAAGCCCCTTATCAGGAAGTAACAAAAGAAGAATATCAAGACCTTCTTTCAAGAATGCCAAAAGAAATTCGCTGGGAGGACCTTTCATTTTATGAAACTGAAGATGGAACTTCCACAAACGCCACCCTTGCGTGTACTTCAGATGGAAATTGTGAGATTGTAGACATTTCTGCCTAAAGGGTATATAATAAATATTGGGGTAAAACCCAAAATTCCTGGGCACTAGGCCCAGAAATAAGGAGGATCTAAATTGTCAAAAACAAAAGAAGATCTAAACAATGATGGAAAGGTAACAATGCAAGAGAAAATTCTAGCAGCGTTGGCAAGCTATGGTCGTCACTTTTTAGGTGCCGCTATTGCTCTTTACATGACTGGAAACACTGACCCAGGAGACCTAATTAAGGGCGGTATCGCAGCCTGTCTCCCAGTGATTCTAAAAGCACTTAATCCAAATGAAAGTTCATTCGGCTTCACAAAGAAGTAAAATATAGTTAACCTATTAGGACGGCTCCTGTGCTAAAATAAGCATAGGAGTTTTCCTATTAGGAGAGTTTAGCAAATGGCAGGACAAAAAAATTGGGAAGTAGATCAAAACACTACATTCTCTTTCATTGTAGAATATAAAGACCCTAACGATATACCAATATCTTTAGTGGGTGCAACCGCAAAAATGCAGGTCCGTGATACAAAAGGCGGATCAAAGCTAGCGTTTACTTTGACTTCACCATCAACTGGTGGAATTACAATAGATCCCGCTCTTGGCAAATTAACCATTAAGATGACCCCTACTCAAACTAACAAATTATTCTATCCAAAATCTTCATATGATTTGATGGTCATCGATTCTAATGGTAATAAAATAAAATTACTTGAAGGATTCCTTACATTAAATAGATCGGTTACAATCTAATGCCAATTATAAACAACGATAATATTCCAAAAGTTGTTATTACAGAAACCATTAATGATGTTGTAATATCCAGTCCTGGCCCACAAGGTCCTCGTGGTAAAACAATATTAAATGGTAATGGTATTCCAGCAGAAAACCTAGGCCTTGAAGGAGACTTTTATTATGATAAAGCTACAACAAGATTCTATGGTCCAAAGCCCACCGATCTTACATGGGCTGGAGCCTCAAACTACCTTCTCAACACAGAGATAGCCTTTGAGTATAGCTGGGAAATGGCACATTTTAATGGACAGTCTGGTCCAGTATACACCGTTCCAATAAACCACAACCTTGAATTTTATCCAAATGTAACGGTAAAAACCAGTGGCGGCGACATATTAGAAACTGGTATAGAGTATAATAATGTTAACACTTTAACACTGACAATGGCTCAACCATTCTCAGGGACAGCGTACCTGTCTTAGAGGAGCAAAGTAAATGGCAAGACTATTTGTAACTAGTATTAACCTCAATAAAAATGAGCTTATTAATGCTAGAATTCAAAACGTATCATCTGCACCGTCACTTCCAGTAACTGGTCAGATATACTATAACAACCAAGACAATGTAATGTACTATTACAATGGTTTGTCTGCACCAGACGGACCATGGGTAGCAATGAATGCTTCTACAGAAGCGGTTCAAGATATTATTGGATCTTCTGTATCTGGCGGAGTTGGACTAACCTCAACATACGTTGACAACACTGGCATAACAACAATTGATTTAGATAACACTACGGTAACAGCAGGATCTTATGGTTCTCAAACAAAGATTCCTACATTTACAGTAGATGCTCAAGGTCGTTTAACTGCCGCAGGTGAAGTAGACGTAGCAACAACATTAAGTATCATAGGAGACGGCGGTGCCACAACTGGCATTTCTCTTCTTACAGAAACTCTATCTGTTTTAGGTGGAGAAGGAATTGATGTTGCTGTAACAGATAATACAATTACAATTGCTGGCGAAGACGCAAGCACAACAAATAAAGGTGTAGCATCATTTGCTGATGCAGACTTTACTGTAACAAGTGGAGCTGTAACAATCAAAAATGTTAACCTTGGAACACAGACAACAGGAAGCTATGTAGCAGGAATCACTGGCACTGCCAATGAAGTTACAGTTTCTGGTTCAGGTTCTGAAAATGCTAGCGTTACAATTGGACTTCCAGACGATGTAACCATCACAAACAACTTAACAGTTGGCGGTAACTTAAATGTTACTGGAACAATCAACTCAGTAAATACAACACAGGTAAACATTGTTGATAATAAGATCAACCTTAATACCGACTTTACAGGAACACCTACAGTAGATGCTGGTATTCGTATAGAACGTGGTAATTCACCAGACGTTGAGATTTTGTGGAACGAGTCAGAAGATAAGTGGACGCTTACAAATAATGGTACAAACTACCATGAAATTACACGTAAGTTTAAAAAGGATATTCTCCTAACAGATGCATCAAACAGCCCAACAAACACGGCGTTCTTGTTTACACATAACCTTGGAACAAAAGATGTAACTGTACAAATTTATCAAACTGGCACTCCATACGCTCAAGTCGAAGCTGATGTAGAACATACCTCAGACAACACCACAACAATTAAATTTGCTGCGGCACCTTCAGACGGAGAATATAGAGTAGTTATCGTAGGTTAATCATGTCGAGACAATTTAAAGTCCCAGTTAACCTAGTACAACTTACAGTAGATCCAGCCGTAGCCACTGCTGGAGATTTATATTTTAATTCAGCAAATTCAAAAATAAGATTTTACTCTGGAACAGAGTGGCTTGACGTTGGTTCAGGCAGTGGCGGAACAATAAATCACACACACAGTTACGATGGAAATGTAGTAGTAGGTTCAGGCGGATCTCTAGTAACTACAGCAACATTTGCCGCAGGAGCACCAAATAATTCTAATGGTTTAAATGGCGATGTTTATGTTGACATAACAAATTTAAATGTTTATGTTAAGTCTTCGAATGCTTGGGGAAACCCAACAGAAATAAATGTTTATACAAAACAAGAGATTGATACACTTTTAAATAACATAGATAACAGCCTTGGAGACTACGTTCCTCTTAGCATTGTAGGAGAGCCAGACGGAGTTCCAGCAACAGATTTAAATGGAAATATATTAGTTTTATCTGGCGCAGGAGTCAAATTTCCAGACAATTCAATTCAAACAACAGCATTTAATACAAGTGGATTTGCCACAGCTTCTGATCTTTCAGATGTTGAAGTTTTGGCTTTAGCAGGACTATAAAGGGGGAAAAATGTCATTAAACTTTACTAATATAGAGTCATTAATTCAAACAAGACTTAATGCTCTAACAGTTAATGTAACAGCAGCTTCTGCAAGTGGCACTCAAGTTACTTACACAGCAAGCAACAGCTTTACTGCTGGTCAGCTAATTAGCATTACTGGATTATCTACAACAGCTTTTAATTTACAGAATGTAGCAATTCACTCTGCAACATCAACTCAGTTTGTTATAAACAGCACTGTGACAGGAGCAGCGGTTACACAATCAACAACAGGTGTTGCAACAGCAGTACTTGATACAAAAGAACTACTTCTTCAAATGAAGGCAATTGAAACAGCAACAACAAACCTTTCTTTAGGAAAAGTAGTTTCAGAAGGATTATTTCAACAATCAGCTCTTTCTGGAATAAAAAATCAAATTCAACAAGACATTGCTGCATTATATGATGCAATTCAAGGAGCGGCAAACGTAACCCTTACTGGAGCTCAAACAGTTACTAATAAAACTTTAGTTTCCCCTATTTTAACTGGCACACCAACTGCTCCAACACCAACAGCTGGAACAAATACAACACAAGTCGCAACAACAGCATTTGTTCTTAGCGAGGTTGCTTCAGGTATTACAAATCTAGTTGGATCTTCTCCAACTCTTTTAAATACATTACAAGAATTAGCATCTGCTATAAATAATGATCCAGCGTTTTTTACAACAATATCAAATGGATTAAGTACCAAGGCACCGATTGCCTCACCAACATTTACTGGAACAGTAACATTTCCAGCAAATACTTCTGGTGCAAATTTCGTAAATATTCCCAACACTGCCCTAACAAATTCATCAATAACAATTGATGGAAATGCTATATCACTGGGTGGTTCTGGGTCTGCACTACCAAGCCAGACCTCAAATTCTGGAAAGTTTTTGACAACAAATGGGTCTTCAGCAACCTGGGGATCTCCAAATTATCAAACTATTCAGTATGAGTCTAGTGGAACAGTACCAGCTAGAGGTATAATTAACTTTATAGGAGCAACTGCTACAGATGACTTGATAAATAACAGAACAACTGTTACAATAAATCCAGTCTCTGTTAGCGGAATCTCACTTATAAGGCAAGTTGAACAGATAGCAGGAATAACAATTTTATGACAGGAGTAAACTAAAATGCCAAATTACGCAAGTTTGTCGTCTCAGATTGATGCAGTCAAAGCTGAGATCACAACCAGTATTGGAGCAGCAACATACACTGCCCAAGATTTAATATTCGTTTCCGCTGCACTCAAAAATTTAGGCGAGATGCTTGGCGTAAACGATGTTGTGGCCGCAACCGCAGATGGCCAAGCACAAATAAATACGCTAGTAACAAATATTCTTAATGGAACAGCACCAGCAACTGCTGGAGAGCTTTATGTAGGAGATGCGCCAGTAACATGGTCAACATCTGCTGCGCTAACAAATCCAGTAGCAGTTTTGAGATACGATTCTGGAACATCAGATTCATCATATGCTCAAATTGCTTTTAACAATGATGACCCAACATCTTCAACAGACATAATTGTCTATACTTCAAACGGAACAGACGCAAGCGGCTGGACTGGAATGGGTATGACAGGAAACTCATTTGATGATGCAACATATGGAATTACTGGACCTCAAGATGGATACATCTTTACATCAGCAAAAGCTCCAATAATTAAAGCAATTTCTCAAAAGGGAATTAATAATAACGTTGCTACAATTACAACATCAACAGCACATGGATTTACAGTAGGTAAAAAGGTAAACATTACTGGAGTAGACGCTACATTCAATGGAACATACACAATTGCTACAACGCCTACTACAACATCTTTTACATATGCAAAAACTGCAGCTAACGTAACTACTGTAGCTGCAACAGGAACAGCAACAATGTACTTTGGAGCTGGAAATCTTGTTTTGGCAACATCTGATACAGGATCTGAAAATAAGATTATCATTGCAGCTGGCGGATATGCTTCTGGAGATACCCAGATTGCTATCACACCAGGACAAAATGTTCACGTAGAAATTCCAACAGCATCAGTAAGCCCATCAACTGGAGCAGTTACTGTTGTAGGTGGAGTTGGCATAAACGGCGATCTTAATATCGCAGGAGATGTTAATATTAACGGAACAATCTCATTTGCAGGCGGAGGAACAACAGTTGTTTCCGAGAACCTTGCAGTTACAGACCCAGCTATCTTTGTCGCAGACAATAATACTGGAAATCTAGTAGACTTTACATTTATCGGAGAGTATAAAGTTGGAGTAAACACTAAGTACTCTGCTTTCTCAAAGGATGCTACAGATGGAGTCTGGAAGTTAACTTCTGGAATTTCAACAGCACCAACAACAACAATTAATTATTCTGAGGCTGGTGTAGTTTATGATAAACTACAGGTAGCACAGGTTGTTGTTACCACCGCCCCAACAGCGGCAAATGAAGTAACAACAAAAACCTATGTAGATACTAGAGCACAAAACGAATTTGTGCTAGGTCTCATGGGAGCAATTTAAGCTATACGGAGGTAATAAATAATGCCAAACATTGTTAAAAAGTTAGCTAGACAAACTCTAGCTACATCAGAGGGCACACTTTACACAACACCTGCTTCAACAAGCACTGTTGTTACAAATATTGTTCTCACAAATACAACCGCATCTGCAATCACGGGTACCATAAAGCTCGGAACGCATGAAGTTCTTTCTTCTGTCTCCGTAGCCGCAAGTGGAATTCTCGCTTTAGATTTAAGACAGGTTATTGAAGCTGGAGATACAATTGCAGGATCAGCATCTGCAGCTGGATTAAAAGCACATATTTCAGGAACAGAGGTATCATAATATGCCTCTAGTTCAATTTCCATCATCTGGTGGAGCAACATTAAAGAAACAAGTATTTACATCATCTGGAACTTTCCAGTTGCCATCAGGGTTTAGCGCAAGCAAGCCACTATGGGCCAAAGTTACCGCAGTCGGCGGTGGCGGTGGTGGAGGATCAGGTTACGCTGCTGCAGGTGGTGGTGGAGGAGCTGTAGTTACTAAAGATTTAGCAATTACAGGAAATATCTCAGTCATCGTCGGAGCTGGTGGAAGCCATGGAGCAGAAAACGGTAATGGTGGTCGTGGATCAGATACAATTGTCGGAAACACACCAACTAGACCAACCAATCTTCTTAGAAATCCTTTTCAGGTAGGAACCTACGGACAGTGGGATACAACTGGATGGACACTAAGTAGCAGTGGAAGCATGAACACTTTCCGTTCAGATTACTCTTCAACAACTAATCAGTTTCTACGTAACAGACACTTTACTTGCACAGACACACCTAACTATCAGGGAGTTTTCAAGTCTTCTTACGGAATAACAATGTACTCATCAAGCTCAACAGCAACTCAAACATTTTATTCTGATTTTAATGATACTTCAGAAAATACATTACATTATTATGGAGTATACACTCGTTCAGGACAGGGCGGAAACCCTACAACTGTAACTATTGAATGGTATGATTCAGCAAATGCACAACTCGGTACATTAGCCCAACTTCCAGGATATACTTTTACATACGATAATACTGACAGCAATAAGTTTTCAGCAACTGCTACATCACCTGCTGGAACTACAAAATTCAGACTAAAAATTGTTATGACTTGTGGTGGTACAAACTATTTCCAACAGCTTTTTGGAGCTTATGTAAGCACCGAAGTCAACTGTGCTTGGCAAGACACCTTTGGTGGCCTTGGATTTTGGACTGGTGCTAGATACACAAGTTATTTGACAAGATTAAATACAACTGGTCTTACAGCAGGAACAACTGGTATCGTCGCAGGTGGCGGCGGTGGCGGTGGTCGCTCAAGCGATGAAGGTAACGGAGGCTGGAATCAGCACCGTATCGGAGGCCCAGGAGGACATATGGGAGGTTATGGAACTTCTCACTCTAATGACTCTAACGGTTCAAGTTTTATTTTCGGTGGAGACGGTGGAGGAGCAGGCTCAGCGCCACTTCGTGACGTATTCCGTGGAATAAATAACACAACACCTTTTGCTACAACTGACAGCCAAGGTTTTGTTGGAAATAACTCAGCACAAATTTGGAGATCTGCAGGTTGGAGAATGCCAGTGCGTTCACACTACTTGCGTCATCCAGCAGGAAATGCTGGTACAGGTGGAATTTATGTTCATACTCTGGACTCAAGCAATTATGCTAAAGTTCGTGTTGAAGGTGGAAGACCATCCCCAGAAGGATATTCCGCTGGTGGTCCAGGATGCGGTTATGCAAACCTTGTAGAAACCGAAGGTAACTCTCGTTACTTTTATCTACAACAGCTTTCACACTATAAGGTTCAGCCTTATGGAAATGGTGGAGCAGCAACACAAGGTCTACGTAACCTAAATACAACTAACTACGGAGATATCGATTACTACATTAATGGAGAATGGTCTAATAATGGAGATCCAGGAATCGTAATTTTCGAATGGCTAGAAAGCTAATAGGAGGAAAACACAATGGCTAAATATGCATATATATTAAATGACGATACAGTCGGAATGATTGTTGAAGCAGATTCATTAGAAAAAGCTCAGGAAGTTTCTTCCCTAGCATACGGTACAAAAGAAGTAATCCTTGTTGATGATAAGGAAGATGCTAATCTTGCTACACCTGGCGCAGGCTGGGATGGTACAAAGTTTACATCTGTTCCTAAATCACCACTAGATGATTTGCACCCAACTAACTTTGGTCCAGAAACAACTGTTCCTGCAGAATCAGAGTAAAAATTAAATAAATAACAGGCCCTGGAGAAATCTGGGGCCTGTTTATTAATGACAAGGCTGGTATAATATTGATATATGGCTACTAATTTTCCAAATTCATTAGACTCATTAACTAATCCCGCAACAACGGATCAGTTAAATAGCCCTTCACATGCCGCACAACATGCAAACGCAAATGACGCTATTGAGCAGTTGCAAGCCAAGGTTGGAGTTAATAGCTCAGCCGTAACAACTTCCCATGATTATAAAATTGCCCAATTAGAAGCAGCAATTACTGCTGGAGTTTCTGGCACAAAATTAATTTACCAAGACGTAAGAAATCAAAGCGGAGTATCCTTAACTAAAGGAACTCCTGTAAGAGTAACGGGCTCTGACGGAGCATCAGGAAAACTTTTGATTGGAGCTGCTTCAAATTCAAGCGAAGGCGGATCATCAAAGACATTTGGTTTACTAAGTTCTACATTATCAAATAATTCAAACGGTCAAGTAGTTACAAATGGTTTGCTTGAGGGAGTAGATACAACAGGAGCGGTAGACGGAGACCCAGTATGGCTTGGAGTAGATGGGGCTAAGATATTTGGTCTTGTTAATAAGCCAGTAGCACCAGCACATCTAGTATATCTTGGAGTTGTGGTAAGAGGCGGACAACAGAATACTGGATCTATATTTGTATCCATTCAAAATGGCTTTGAAGTAGATGAACTACACAATGTATTAATAAATAATACTACATTACAAAATAAAAATGCCCTAGTATATGATTCAGCAACCCAGCTTTGGAAAAACTACGATTTATCAAATGACTTTGTATTGTCAGGAGATCTGCAAAATAGCCTAGGTGATTATATTCCGCTCTCCGTTCTTGGAGAACCAGATGGTGTAGCAAAATTAGACCTAGATGGAAATCTAATAGTCCCAGAAAATAAAATTATCATCGAGGGGGCAACAGCGGATGCCCATGAATTAACCTTACAGGCTCCAGATGTAACATCAGATATTACAGTAACTCTTCCAAATGCCAGCGGAACATTAGCTCTTACAACACAACTTTTTAGCGGATCATATACCGATTTAACAAATAAGCCAAATATAGTATTAGGTGCACCTCAATGGACTGCAAATCATACACTTCTTGCAAACGGAGAAAATACAAGATATTTAATTGGAGATATAGTTTATGACGGTGGAAATATCTATGTTGCTAATTTTGAAAATGAAAGTATACCAACATCAAACACCACATATTGGACTTCTCTAGGAAGCGGCAAAAGATTAAATATCGATGGAAGAGATATTCCAAATATTACATATGATCAGTTAAATGGAAAACCAACTATTCCAAGTTTGACTGGATATGCCACAGAGAACTATGTATCAACAGCTATATCTAATCTAGTTGATACAGCTCCAACAACATTAGATACTTTAAATGAATTAGCAGCGGCTCTTGGAGATGATGCTAACTTTGCTACTACAGTAACTAACTCACTTGCTACTAAAGCACCTATTGCTTCACCAACATTTACTGGTACCGTAACAATCCCAGCAGGTTCAGCAATTACTGGCGTGCCATACCTTGCTACTGCTAATACTTTTACTGCTCAAAACATAATCAACGCATCTGGCACGTCTACAGTTGATTTAATTGTTCGAGCAACTGCCTCTCAAACTTCTGACTTGCAGCAGTGGCAGGACTCTACTGGAACTGTAATTTCAAGCGTAAATTCTTCAGGTCATTTTGCAACAACAAGAGCCTATCTGTCAGAAGCAAATGTAGGACCAGATTACACAACTGGAACACAAGGTTATCTTAAACTAGGTACTTATTCAACTACAAAACCACAACTTACAATTAGAGCCATTGCCTCTCAAACTGCCAATTTTGTTGAGTGGCAAAACTCAAGCGGTACCACACTTGGATTTATAAACGCAGAAGGCAGTATTCAATCAGCAAACAGAATTATTTCTCCAGGTGATTTTGAGGCAAGAGGTAACTCATTCCACGGAAATGCTCCATTTAGTGGGGCAACGGTAAATATAACCACTAGGGCAACAACTCAGGTTGGTGCAATAATTCGTGGAGTAGCCTCCCAAACCGCAAACCTGCAGGAGTGGCAGAATAGTGCTGGGACTGTGTTGGCAAAGGTAACTTCTACAGGTGACGCCACACTTGGATACGCCTATGTTTCAGGACTTCGTGATGTTAACGGCACAGGGTCGTATCTAAATATGCAAGCAAGCACTTCAGGAATCTTGGTCAATACCAGGGCTGCAGCAAATGTCGGCCTCATCGTCAAAGGCGCCGCCTCACAAACTGCTAACCTCCAAGAGTGGCAAAATAGTGCTGGGTCTATTGTTTCAAGCATTGGACCAACTGGTGTAGCAAGCCTGAGTGCAGGAAATTATCAATATCAGTATCCAACCGTTACAATTGGAGATGCTGCATATGGATTTTCTGCAGAAGGAGGTTATTTAAGATATTATACTGCGTATGCTAGCGGACTTGGTGGACACATTTGGTACGGTGGGCCTAATAATACATATGAAAGAATGGTCCTTAGAAACAATGGAAGTTTTTCATTAAAAGGCGTTGCCTCCCAAACTGCAGACTTGCAGCAATGGCAGAACAGTGCTGGTACGGTTCTTGCTAAGGTTGATGCCAGTGGTATTGGCACATTTGCACAAGGTGTATTTGCTGGCGGTGCTGCAAGTATCGATGGTGGTGGCGGAGCCACTCTTAGCGCAATTTATACTGGTGCATTAAAGAACTCTGCAACTGCCTATAATTTCTTTTCAAATGTTACTGGTTCACCTTATGCAACTGTAGTTGTTAAAGGATTGTCAAGTCAGACTACCGACCTACAGCAGTGGCAGGATAGTGCTGGTACGGTGCTTACAAGAATTGATTCAAGCGGGCAAAATATTTGGACTTACTCAATTCGTCCACAAGTTACACCATCAAGCGGTGCTTTTATTCAATTGGATTCAAACCAAGTACGTGTTACGCAATCAACTGCAGGCGCTGTAGCGTTTATCGTCAAAGGCGCAGCATCACAATCTGCTAACTTACAGGAATGGCAGAATAGTGCGGGAACAGTTTTATCTAAAGTTGATTCAACTGGAGCTATGTTTACAATTACTCCAGCAGTAGGAACAGATACTACACAAGTAGCAACTACAGCATTCGTTATTGATCAGATTGATGCATCTACACAACCAGGTGCTCTCTATCAGACAACCGCTCCAACATCTCCAGAAATTGGTCAGATCTGGATTGACTCAGATGAAAACGTAACAACATTTGACTCTAATATTATTCGTAGAAAGACTGTCACAGCAACTGCTGGACAAACAATATTTACAACAGATGTTCCATTTATTGATGGATTTGAGCAGGTCTTTATGAACGGCCTTCTTCTTGTAAAAACTACAGACTACGCTACATCAAATAGCAATACAGTAACTCTTACATCTGGGGCGGCAGTATCAGATATTATTGAAATAGTAACAGTAACTGGAGCTAATTCAGTATCTACATATACTCAGGCAGAGACAGACGCTCTTTTGGCTGCAAATACTTCAGTTGCCCCATTATCTATTTCAACAAATACTACATTGGTAGCTAAGAAGAGATATTTTGTTACATCGGCATCTGCTTTAACATTGACTCTTCCAGCAAGCCCAGCTTTAAATGATGAAATTCAGATACTAGATGCATCTGGAAACGCTTCGACGTATAATATAACAGTGGCCCGAAATGGCAATAAGATCAACGGCGGAACTGGAAACTTAATTATAGATATGAATGGTGCCTGGACTACACTGCTTTATACTGGCTCTACTTATGGATGGAAGGTGGGATAATGACTGATATTAGAATGTCTACAATGGTCGGTACCCCATTTGGTACATCTGAGACAAGACCTGCAAGTCCATTAATTGGTCAAACTTATTTTAATGGTACGCTTGGCGTACAAGAGATTTATACAGCATCAGGCTGGCTTCCAGCAACAGGTGCAAATGACTTTAACGTAACCTTAAATGGAGCAGTTACCACTTCAACATTTACAAAAGAGTATTTTGCTGGGGCATATACAATTGCTTCAGCCTTGCTTGATTCATCTTATGATATTTATGTTTACGACACACTGGGAAATCTAGCAGGATATACAAAATCCCCATCATTAAACGCAACAGGCAACTTTAATAAAATTGTTGTTGTAGGAGGATCCACTGGAGACTTACTATCATTTAGCTACAAGACAACATTTACAGCAACTAACACTACATCACAAGTAACGGCGGGAGCATTTATTACATCGGTTACTCCAACAGCATTAAACTCAATTGATGACACTACTACACTTGTAGGTGGAAACTTTGCTTCAAATGTTGCAGTATATTTTGTAGGCTCAGATAATGTTGAGATACCAGCAAAGTCAATTGTTAGATCGTCTAGCTCTCAATTAATAGTAACTAGACCAGATACATTTTCAACACAGCTTGGCACATATAAGGTTGTAGTAGAAAATCCAGGGGTCACAAGACCAACAGGATCCAGCCTTCACATATTAAATAATGCTATTACAGCAGGTACTACACCTAACTGGACAACAGACACAACTCTTCCAGAAATTGCAAAAAATGTTGCGTATACAACAACACTGGTAGCAACAGATACAGAAGGAACAGACATTGACTATTCAATTGTTTCTGGATCCTTGCCTTCTGGAATTACATTAAATGGTGAAACAGGTGTGTTGTCTGGAACATACACTGGTTCAGATTTCAATACTACAAATTTAGTTATAAGAGCAGTAGACACAGGTGGCAACACTGTAGATAGAACATTCAGACTATTTTCATTAAATCCAGTGTGGAATACTGGAGCTACACTAACTGCGTCAATTTCAAACGAAGCTTATTCTAATCAGCTTTCTGTTACAGATGATAATACGATATCATATTCAATTATTTCAGGATCGCTACATAGTGGATTATCTCTTTCATCTTCTGGATTAATTTCAGGAACAACATCTGCATTAAATGAAACATCTTCATTTACTGTTCGGGCTACTGATTTAGCAGGAAACTTTACAGATAAAGCATTTACCTTATTTTCTGGAGGATTTATTCCTATTACATGGCTTACAGCGGGTGGCGCAACCTATTCTATAACAGGAAATGGTACGTCAACATCCTCAGTTTACAAGACAAACAATAACTCATCTTGGGCACATAATGTATATAATAATTCTGACCTCACAGCTCCGTTTTCATTTGAGTTTAGCGCAGAAGCTGCATCAAATGGTACCGATGATGGTAATTCATACAAGATGATCGGTGTTGGAAGAACTGCTTCAGTTCCAAATTTATCTAACGAAGGATATAGAGCATTTTACTCGTTATATCCATATAGAACTGACAACCTATCGTGGTTTGACCCAACATCAGACGGATCTACGGGAGGCCCATGGACCAACGGAGAAACTTTTGTTATTTCGGTTTATGCAAATGGCGACGTGAAGGCTTATAGAAAAAACAGTGGTCTAGTTAAAGAGTGGAGTACTGCGTATACGGGAGCATGGAGAGTTGGAGCTTCTATCTATTCTATCAACGCTCCCAAAGGTGGTTTTGCAAATGGAAGAGTAAGAGCTGGACAAGTATGGAACGGCACACAGTATGTCTAAAGCCAGAGATATAGCAAATTTATTTAGCTCAAATACGGCGGCATCAACTGATGCTGAAGTCACAGCAGCTATTGCAGCACATAATAATGCTACATCATCTGTACACGGAATAGCTAACACTGCCGATCTTGCAACACAAACTTATGTTCAGTTGAATAAAGGAATTAATTCTGGCCCATTAATAGAAAGACCAACAAATTTTTTATCTTCAAACGGAGACGTTTATTCAAATACAACAACTGGATATATAGAAGTATATAGCTCTACATATGGATGGGAAAAGGTGGGAGCAAATCCATCTAATCTTACAGTAACCCCTACAAATGTTGGAACTGGAAGAGCATTTAATAATGGAGCGGTAGAGGTAGATCTTGGATTCCCTGTAGTTCCTGGAAGAACTTATACAATTACATCAACACCAACTACTACAACATATACAGCAAATACAGCATACGCAATATTTGACGGACTTCAGTCTTCAACACAATATACTTTTACAGCAACAGCAACAAATCTTTATGGATCATCTACTCCAGTTACATCATCTACAGTAACAGTTACAACCGTTCCTCAAGCTCCAACAATTGGAACTGCAACTGCTGTAGGAAGCACAACGGCATATGTAACCTGGACAGCAGGAGCAACAGGTGGATCTGCAATTACTTCTTATACAGTACATAAGTTTTCAGGCTCTACCCTTATTGATTCTACTAACGTAGGAACTAGTACATCGGCAAACATTTCAGTAAACACTGGAACTCCATATACTTTTAAAATATCAGCGGCAAATGCTAATGGAATGTCAGAACTTTCTGCTGCTTCTAATTCAATTACAGCAGTAGAGCTTCTTCCACCACAGACTAATCTTTTTGCCTGGTATGATTCAAGTGACGCTTCAACAATAACTCTTAGCGGATCTAATATTACACAATGGAATGATAAAAGTGGAAACACAAAACATGCTACACAGAGCACGGCTTCATTCCAGCCAACGATTGTTTCTTCAGGACTAAATGGAAAAAATACAATATTATTTGATGGAACAAATGATATGTTTAATATTGCAAATACAACAACCCTAGCAAATAACTTTGCTATTTTTGCTGTAGTTAAATCTAATTTTCTTAATTCTATATCAGGATCTGCAATAATTGGATCAGATGATGGCGGAGTTTCCTGGTATGTTCAAAAAAATAATTATAGATTAAATGTTGATAAAACAGCTCAAGCTTCTATGTTGGCCGATGGCAACATTCTGTCTACATCAGAAAATAATTTATGGAGACAGACTTCCCTTGTATGGAGCGGAACATCGAGTGGTTCTTTGAGATGGAATAAATCAGGAGCAGGATCATTTAATAGATCGGGATTTGCCCCAACAGCTCCAATTAAAACAATAGGAGCTTATATGCCTGGCGACACCACATTTTTGGCAAAAGGCGAGATTGCAGAAATATTGATATATAATAGTTCAAGCGTAGATGTTGCAGCAGTAGAAACATATTTTACAACTAAGTGGGGTGTGTAGTGTATATACTATTTAATAATATAGAAGATTTTAATTCATGGCACTCAGAGATTAAGACTCTTCTAGGAATACCATCAGAAGATGGATCTACAACAGAATATACTATAGCTAAATTAAGCATAATAGATTCAGACCCTAGAGTTGTTGCAAGTTTTACAGACGGAGATTTTGATACCACAGGATTAAATTTAATAAGTATAGAAGATATAATAGATTTAGGAATATTGTCTAAGATTGAGGTAGATTAGTTATGGCTAAAGTAATTAAAGTATGGAGCGGAACAGAATGGGTTGAGGTTGGAGTTCAAGCAGCCCTTCCAGGAGACTATGTAGATACTGCTTCTCTAAATTCAACATTGTCTTCATATAAGCAAGAGGTAAATCTTGCTATATCTGCAAACACAACATTGGTTGCGGGACGCAGATATTTTGTAGATACAACAGCAGCAAGAACATTGACACTTCCTGCATCTCCAACATTAGGTCAAGAAATAATTATATTTGATGCAACAGGATCGGCGGGAACAAATAATATAACCGTAGCAAGAAACGGCAATAAGATTAATGGATTAACAGTAGATGCTATAATAGATGTTGATCAATCAGTATCAAGTTTAGTTTATACGGGTACAACCCTAGGATGGAGCTTTTTATAATGGCTATTAGAAAATCAAATTCATCAGGCATACCATTCGGCGTTAGCTCTGGTAGGCCAGCAAATGCTGGATACGGGCAACTTTATGCTAATGGAGAAACTGCAAGATTAGAAATTATGACACAAGCATCTGGTTGGCAAAATATTGTTCAAGAAACTCCTGGTGTTTCAGGAATTACTGGAGCCTATTCAGAACAAACAAATTCTGGAACTTTTATCATTGCTGGAACAAATTTTGTTACAGGGGCTATTGCATCAGCAATAGGAACAAATGGTGTCCAAGTAGAAGCTACCTCTACATCCTACAATTCATTGGTGCAGGTTACAGCTGTTTTTAATAATTTATCAAATACACATGAACCGTATGATATAAAGGTCACAAACCCGTCGAATCTTTTTGGACTACTTCCAGACGCACTATATGTAAATGCAAGTCCAGTATGGCAAACAGCTAGCGGATCTCTTGGGTCGTTTGAAGAACAAGTTTCGGTTTCGGTTTCTGCTACAGCTACAGATTCAGATTCGGCTACAATTACTTATTCTTTAACATCTGGATCTCTTCCTTCAGGAGTAACTTTAAATTCTTCATCAGGATTAATATCTGGACTTCTTCCAGATATTGTTTCAAATACAACATATTCATTTACAATTACAGCTTCTGATGGTCTAAATAATATACCAAGATCATTTTCAATAACATCTATAGCTAATCTTTCACCAGTATGGACTACGGCATCTGGCTCCCTTGCAACAATAACAGAAGGATCTAGAGAAACATTTTCGCTTAGCCTGTCTTCTACTGATCCTGAAAATGATACAAGAACATATGCCATTGTAAGCGGATCTCTTCCACCAAATATGACACTTTCTTCTTCAGGTGTTATATCTGGAATTACTCCAGCACCAGTATCAAACACTACGTACTCATTTGTTGCTTCTGTTTCAGATAGATTGAATACTGTAACAAGAAGTTTTAGCATAACCGTTAACTCTCCAACAATAACAACATTTACATCTTCATCATCCTGGACAGCACCAGCGGGCGTTTCTTTGATTAAATTATTAATGGTAGGAGGCGGCGGTGGTGGTGGAAATGGAAGAGGTAATGGTCCAGGCGGTGGCGGCGGTGGTGGTGGAATTATTTATAGTCCAAGTACATCGGTTACTCCAGGTCAGACATATAATATTGTAGTTGGTACAGCAGGAGGACAAGCTGTTGCATACAATCAATCTGGAGGACAGGGATGCGTAACTACTGGATTTGGAGCAACTGCAGGCGGCGGTGGTGGTGGAGTATCAGAATTTAATAATAACTGTAATGGAAGTATGGGTAATGGATCTTCTACATGTACATATCAACCATCTTCATCAATTTCTGGACCGACTGCTACAGCAACCATACGATATGATGGAGGTTCTGGAGGTTGTTCTTTCGGAGCAAATGGAACTGGAACAACTTATACCAGCGATATTTCAGGTTCATCTGTAACATATGGCGGAATTAATGGGTCTAACGCTTACGGAAGCGGCGGATCAGCAGGAACTGGCAATGAGAAGCCAGGAATTGTTATAATCAGCTATTAATAGAAAGAAATAAATAGTATATAATAAAATTATGAGCTATCAACTAAAAGTAATTAAAGACTACCCACTTGGCTTTTGGCCACTTGATGAGTCTTCTGGCATAATTACGTTCTAGACTTATCATTTGTTAAATGGTAAAATGATTATCTAAAATATTTGTATAGCATTTAGTTATACTTATTAGAATAGAAAGAAAAAATAATGACAAAATGCTACACATATGAAATAAAGGTTCTAATTCAGGTATTAGCAGAAAATAAAGATGCTGCTGACGATAGACTTGAAAAAGAGGGCGGATATGTTTCTAGAAGAGACGTAGAATTTATTTCTGAAACACAGGTTTGGGAAGACCCTCTAGAAGTAGCTTTTAAAGCAATGCAAGAGGAATCTGATCCTATACCAGAAACAGAGTAATAGTATAATTTAATTATGTCTTATCAATTAAAGGTAATAAAGGACTATCCAATAGGCTTCTGGCCTCTGGATGAAAGTTCTGGGTCTACTGCTACAGATATATCTGGGTGTGGCAATAATGCTACCTATGTAGGATCTCCTGATTCTAGCATGTTACCTTTAATTCCAGGAGGAGTATCAGGAACTAAAATAACCAATACTGCCTACATAACAGTTCCAACATCAAAAGACTTTTATGGGTCACTGGTCTCAAACGGCCTTGGAAATAAATACTCTTCAGATAATGACTTTACAATAGAGCTTTGGATAAGCCCATCAATTCAATCTACAAATCTTACAACCTTATTTGCCGACCCAACAGACAATATTGGCCTATATTGGGAAAAAGGAGATATTGTATTTAAGGTTTCCAATACAGATCAAGTAAGGTGGGCACTTTCATATTCTAAGAAATCCGTTCATATTGCTGGAGTATATTCAGTAGATTCAATTAAGCTTTTTATCGATGGCAAGCAAGTTGCAGTAAAGTCTATAGATTCAAATTTTAAATTTACAAACACTGCTTTAGACCTTCA
>Ga0222713_10000630_pt1 | contig 39776 bp, 35 predicted proteins | sample C33_649DmetaG_FD_165061 | JGI IMG/M metagenome (GOLD analysis project Ga0222713, IMG submission 165061) | Estuarine water microbial communities from San Francisco Bay, California, United States - C33_649D | ecosystem: Environmental > Aquatic > Marine > Unclassified | place: USA: California... | reverse complement strand
TGTCGGCGGCGGCTTGCAGGCGGCGCTTGAGCTGGCTCGGGGTTTCGTCGCCGGCCTGCAGGTGCGCGGCGATGATGGTGCGGCTCAGCGCGGCATCCGGTGCCTCGTCTGGCGTCGCCTGTCCCCGTGGGAGCCGCCATGGCGGCGAGAGGCCTTCCCCTGAAGCCGTCCCTCGAGGCTCGGCCAGCGCCGGGTCGACATCACTGTTGCCTGTAGGCCCTATCGCCGCCATGGCGGCTCCCACGTCCTTGTCGGCGGCGCTCTGCAGGCGGCGCCTGAGTTGGCTCGGGGTTTCGTCGCCGGCCTGCAGGTGCGCGGCGATGATGGCGCGGCTCAGCGCGGCATCCGGTGCCTCGTCTGGCGTCGCGCGTCCGCGTGGGAGCCGCCATGGCGGCGAGAGGCTTTCCCCTGAGGCCGTCCCTTGCGGCTCGGCCAGATCCGGGTCGACATCACTGTTGCCTGCAGGCCCCGTCGCCGCCATGGCGGCTCCCACGTCGAGCGGGCCCTTGTCGGCGGTGTCCGGCACCAGCGAGGCGGCCAGCACCAGGCGCTCGCGGATGCGCTTGCGCAGCTCCTGGGTGGCCGCGTCGGTGAAGGTCACCGCCAGGATCTGGCCGATGCGCAGGCGCTGCTCGACCACCAGCCGGGTCACCAGGGTGGCCAGGGTGAAGGTCTTGCCGGTGCCGGCGCTGGCCTCGATGAGGTGGGTGCCGGTGAAGGGCAGCGCGAGGAAGGGATCGGCGGGCATCATGCCTCGACCTCCGTGTCGGCATCCACGGCGAAGCGGTGGTCTTCATCGAAGCCCGCGTGGACCACGCCGCGCTCCACCGCGCAGAAGATCGCGAAGCTGGTGTCGGCAAACTGGCGCAGCAGCGCGGCGTCGGCAAACGGATCACGGCCGCGCAGGGCGAGTCGATAGGCCTCGCCGGTGCCTTCGCCCCAGGAACGCTCGGTGCCGCGCCAACGGGTCGCCGCGGCCTTGATGGCCTTGTCAGTATCGTCTGCGTTGAAGAATTCCCAGCCGCTGTAGGGCCCGAAGGGCAGCGGGGCCTGCAGGCCTTGCGCGCGCAGGGCGAGCAGGGCCCGCAGGGCGGCCCTTGCCTGGGCGGGATCGATGGGGTCGCGCACGAACGGGCCCACGCCGGTCTCGGCCTCGTGGAAGCGGACCAGCGGCAGGGCCAAGCCCGCGGCGTTGGCGGCCAGCCAGTCCAGTCCCTGGCGGATCGCCGCCGGGCCGTTCATGGCGCCCAGGCGCACATGGGCCAGGCCGGTGTCGTAGACGCCCTCCAGGCGACCGTGCAGGCGCAGGCCGTCGAACTCGACGTCGATGGCCTGCGTGCGGCGTTCCGCGCCGCCGGCCCAGCCAGCGAAGGCCTCGGCATACGGCCGCAGCTGCGCGACCAGCGTGGCCAGCTGGCTGCGGCCTAGCGGACCGGACGGCAGCAGCGCGCGGGCGCGCAACCGGTCGTACAACGCCGCGTCGTTCCCGGTCAGCAGCGCGTCGAACACCTGGTGCTGCAGCAGCGCCTTGTCCAGCCCGGCACCGGGAGTCAGCAGCGGCTCGACGTCCTGGCCCACCTCTTCCAGTTCGGGCAGGCGCAGGTCCAGGCGCTGGCGCAGGAACTGCGCGGCCGGGGCGGTGAAGAAGCGGCGCAGCGCCTCGAGCGGGAGATCGCGTTCTTCCACATCACGCGCCGGCAGCGGCGCATCGAACCACGGCGCCAGCGGCGCACGCGCACCGCCCAGGCGCGCCGAGGCCGGCTGCCACTGGCCGCGATAGCTGAAACGGCGCGGATCGCCCTCGGCGCCGAACGCGGCCGGGGCGAAGGGCTGCAGCGCGTGGCGCACGGTCAGTGCGGTGCGTGCGGCGGGCGCATCGACGTGCTGGTCCGCGGCCGCGCCGATCAGTTCGGTGACCAGCACCGAGGGCTCGCGCACGCTGCCATCGCGCGCATCGGCGCCCAGGTAGCTGACATAGAACACGTCCTGCGCCGAGGCGAACAATTGCAGGAACAGGAAGCGGTCGTCCTCGCGCGTGGAGCGATCGCCGTAGCGGCGCTTGTCGGTGCCCAGCTGCGCGGTGAGCTGGTTGAGGCCGGCGGCGGGGTCGCGACGCGGGAAGTCACCATCGTTCATGCCCAGCAGGCAGATCACCCGGAACGGCAGCAGGCGCATCGGCACCATGCGCCCCACGCTCAGGCCGCCGGTGAGCAGCGGGGCGCGGGTGTCGGCCTCGGCCAGCACGCCAGCAAAATGCGCGCGCACGACCTCGGCCGGCACGCTGGCCTCGAAGCCCGCCTTGCCCGCCTCCCTGGCGAAGTCGTCGATCAGCTTGCGCAGGCGGTCCAGCGCGCGCTGCGTGGCCGGCGCGCTGGGGCTTTGCGGCAGCAGCGCGTCGAGCAGGCCGAGCAGGCGTTCGCGCCAGGCCGACGGCGAGAGCGCCTCGTTCAAGGCGCGTTGGTAGCGCGCGAGCACGCGCAGCAGGCGGACCAGGGCGTCCAGCGCGTCCAGGGCCCCGCCTTCCAGGGCATCGAACGGCGCCACCCCGGCGATGTCCTCGGTGCTGCCGCTGGCATGGCCGAGCAGCAGCCGGTCCAGCGCGAAGGTCCAGGTGTAGGCGTCGTCGGCCGGCGCGCCGTGCTGGGCGCGATGGGCGGCATCCACGCCCCAGCGCGCGCCGGCGGCCTGCAGCCAACCGTGCAGGCGCTCGAACGCGGCCGCATCCAGCCCGGCGGCCTCGGCCAGCGGCGGGCTGGCCAGCAGGTCGAGGGTTTCGTTGAGGCCAAAGCGCGAGACCGGCAGGCCGAGCAGGCGCACGAACACCTCGGCCAGCGGCTCGCCGGCCAGCGGGCTGGTATCGGCCAGCGCGTAGGGAATGCGCGCGCCGGGCGCGTCCTGGCTGGCGCCGAAGACGGCTTCCAGGTACGGGATGTACGGGTCGATGTCCGGGGCCAGCACGGCGATCTGCCGCGGCTGCAGCGGCGGATCGAAGCGTGGGTCCTCCAGCAGGCCACGCAGCTGGTCGTGCAAGACCTGCAATTCGCGCAGGCGGGTGTGGCAGGCGTGGACCTGCAGGCTGGGGTCGGTGCGATCCAGCGCGGCCAGCGGTGCCGGAACGGCGGGGCGACGGCGATGGAACAGGTCGCTCTGCATCCGCTTGAGCAGGCTGTCGCCCAGGCCGCCGGCGCGCAGCGGGCGCTGGCCGGTGGCCAGCGGATCGGCGTAGACATCGATCTCGGCGCTGGGGTGGACCACCTCGTAGCTGCCCAGCATCGCCATGAAGTCGCGCCCGGCCGCGCCCCAGGCCTGCAGCAGCGGGTTCTCGCCGCCGGTGGCGTCGAGGAGGCCATCGATCGCCGCGTTACCGGCATCGACATCGACACGCCGCCGCGGGCGCAGGGCCTGCAGGTCGCCCCAGTAACCTTGTGCGGGGGTGGGCAGGTAGAAGTGCAGCGTGCCCACGCGCGCCTGGGTGGCCAGCACGCGCAGCACGTCGGGCGAGACATTGAGCGTGGCGAAGGCGAACACCCGCCTGGGCAGGCCCTGCGGCAGGGCGCCGCGCTCGAACCGGTCCAGGTAGGCCTGGATGCGCCGCGCCCGATACGCGCTGCCGGCCGCGACATGCCGCCACAGCACCGCCTGCGGATCGGCCGGGTCGGCGCCGGCCTCCCAGCGCAGCAGCCAGTCGCGGCGCCAGGCCTGGTATTTCTCGAACACGCCGGCCAGCTCGCCGGCCAGGGCCCAGGGCTTGAGGGCGTCGTCTCCATGCAGATAGGCGGCCAGCTGGGCCAGGGCCGGATCGGCCAGCACCGCCGGGTCGGTCAGCGCCGCGTACAGGCGCCAGTGCAGGGTGGCTGCGTCCAGTTCGTCCTGGGCCTTGCCGAGGACTGGCCCCGAGGCTTGTTCGGGGTTGGCTTCCAATGCGCGGGCGACGAACTCGCCAGGCGTGAGGAACTCCAGGTTGGCCGCCACGCCGTGCTCGGCGGCCAGCGTGGCCTGCAGCCAGCGGCGCATGGCCACCTGCGGGATCAGGATCACCTCGGGGGTCAGGATCGACTGTCCGGGCACAGGCTGACGCAGTTCCGCGGCCAGCAGGCCGGCCAGCAGGTCGAGCGCGTTCGAAGGGTAGAGGCGGAAATCCGGTCGGGCGTCCTGCATCCGGGCATGATGCGGCATGCCCGTCGCGCCGCGCGAGACGTGCGCAACAGCGCGTCCCGCAGACCGTGACTTCCACCCATCCCGGTCAACCGGTCCGATCTGTCACAATAAACGTACTGACCAGTGCGGTTTTATTCAGGGCGCGCCAACGAAGCTGTTTCGTCGTTTTGCCCACCTGCCGTGGGCCGCCCCGACCTGCTCCCCGATGACCCAGTCCGACGACATCGCCATCCGTCTTGCCAATCTGCGCCTGGAGCGCGGCGGGCGCGCGATCCTGCGCGATGTCACGCTGTCGGCCCCGCGCGGCAGCGTCACCGCGGTGCTGGGACCCTCGGGCAGCGGCAAGTCCACGCTGCTGGCCGCGCTGACCGGCGAGCTGGTGCCGGCCGCCGGCACGGTGGAACTGTTTGGCCAGTCGGTGCCGCGCGGCACCCGCGCCCTGCGCGAGCTGCGCAAGAACGTCGGCGTGCTGCTGCAGGGCAATGGCCTGCTGACCGACCTGACCGTGGCCGAGAACGTCGCCCTGCCGCTACGCGCACACACCCGGCTGCCGGAGGCGCTGATCGACCAGCTGGTGGACCTCAAGCTCAACGCGGTCGGTCTGCGCACGGCCGAGGGCCTGTACCCGCGCGAGCTGTCCGGCGGCATGGCCCGCCGCGTGGCCCTGGCCCGCGCCCTGGCCCTGGACCCGCCGCTGATGATCTACGACGAGCCGCTGACCGGGCTGGACCCGATCGCCTCGGGGGTCATCATGTCGCTGATCCGCCGGCTCAACGATTCGCTGGGGCTGACCAGCATCATCGTCAGCCACCACGTGCACGAGACCCTGCCGGTCTGCGACCAGGCGCTGGTGATCGCCAACGGCGGGCTGGTGTTCTCCGGCACGCCGGCGCAGCTGGAAGCCAGCGAGGATCCGCTGGTGGTGCAGTTCCTGCGTGGCGCGCCCGATGGCCCGATCCCCTTCGACAGCGCCGCCTCGGCGCGGGCCGCATAAGGGCATGTCCTGATGGCCTTCGCTACCTCCATCCGATCACTGGGTGCCGCCGGGCTGTTCTCGCTGTCGGTGCTGCGTGCCTCCAGGCCCACACGCGACTTCTGGGCCGAGCTGACCCGCGAGATCTACAAGATCGGCGCGCGCTCGCTGCCGATCATCGTGGTCGGCGGCGCCTTCGTTGGCCTGGTGCTGACCCTGCAGGGCTACCGCACCCTGACCACTTTCGGCGCCTCCGATGCGTTGTCCACATTGCTGGGTCTGTCGCTGTATCGCGAACTGGGCCCGGTGTTGACCGCGCTGCTGTTCATCGGCCGCGCCGGCAGCTCCATCGCCGCCGAGCTGGGCCTGATGCGCGCCACCGACCAGATCAAGGCGCTGGAGCTGATGGCCATCGACCCGATCGCCAAGGCCGTGGCGCCGCGGTTCTGGGCCGCGGTGCTGACCGTGCCGCTGCTGACCGGCTTTTTCTGCTCGCTGGCGATCAGCGCCAGCTGGTTCGAGGCGGTCAAGGTGCTGGGCCTGGACAACGGCACGTTCTGGTCGGCGCTGCAGGGCAGTGTGGATGCCTGGGACGACTTCGGCGTGGCCCTGCTCAAGTCGGCGGTGTTCGGCGGCGTGGCGGCGTTGGTCGCTTCCTATGTCGGCTTCCATGCCGAGCCGACCATCGAGGGCACCTCGGTGGCCACCACCCGCGCGGTGGTCAACGGCTCGCTGCTGGTGCTGATGCTCAATTTCGTCCTCTCGGCGCTGTTGTTCCAGTGATGCGCGCCTCCTGCCAACCGTCGCGGCGCACCACGCAGCGCGACCTGAAGACTCAAGAGTGAGATGACCATGGCCGCACGCGGACCACGACTCGAATTCGCCGTCGGTGCCTTCCTGCTGCTGGCGCTGGCCTCGCTGCTGGTGCTGGCGCTGGCCTCGACCAACCGTTCCTTCGGCTTCGGCGGTGGCGGCCACTACGAACTGAAGGCGCGCTTCACCAACCTGGGCCAGCTGCGCGTGCAGGCGCCGGTCAAGATCGGCGGGGTGGTGATCGGCCAGGTCAGCGACATCACCCTGGACCCGAAGCAGTTCGAGTCGGTGGTGACCCTGAGCATCGACGGCAAGTACAAGGACCTGCCGGGCGATACCTCGGCGGGCATCTTCACCAGCGGCCTGCTGGGCGAGAACTACATCGGCCTGTCGCCGGGCGGTGACCCGCAGCCGCTCAAGCCCGGCGACGAGATCGCCTTCACCCAACCGGCGGTGGATCTGCTGCAGCTGGTCGGCAAATACATGTTCAGCGGCGGTGGCAAGCCCGCCGGCAACGATTCGGCCAGCGCGCCCGATGCGCCCGCCGCCCCCACGGGAGAGACCCCATGAAACGTTCGATGATGACCCTGGCCCTGGCCGCCGTCCTGGCCGCCACGGCCCCCACCGTGGCCCTGGCCGCACAGACCACCGCCGCCGCGCCCACGCAGGGCTCGGCCAGCGCCCTGGTGCTGAGCAACTCCACCCGCGTGCTGACCACGCTGGAGAACCGCCGGGCCGAGTTCAAGGCCAACCCGGCCGCGCTGAAGTCCTTCGTCAAGACCGAGTTCGACACCGCGTTCGACGGCAACTACGCCGCGCGGCTGGTGCTGGGCATCCACGGCCGTGGCGCCTCGGACGCGGAGGTCAACGACTTCGCCAATGCGCTGGCGGACAACCTGACCGCGCGCTACGGCCAGTCGCTGCTGGACTTCAACAGCCGCCTGCGCGTGCGGATCAAGTCCGAGACCCCGCTGCCGGGCAACCGCGGCGTGCGCGTGTCCAGCGAGATGCTGCGCGAGACCGGCGACCCGGTGCCGGTGGACTACCTGCTGCACCAGGTCAACGGCCAGTGGAAGATCTTCGACGTGATGGTCGAGGGCATCTCCTACGTGCAGACCTTCAAGAACCAGTTCGACGCCCCGCTGCGGCAGAAGTCCATCCAGCAGGTGACCGCCGATCTGCGCGCCGGGCGCCTGCAGGCCGCTGGCAGCAACGGCGGCCGTTGATCCGCGCATGAGCCAACCCACGGTCCAGCGTGACGGCGATGCCCTGGTGTTCACCGGGGCGTTGGACCGTGCCGCCGCCCAGGCCCTGTGGCCGGCCACGCAACGCGCACTGGACGGTGCGCGGCGGCTGGACCTGACCGCGGTCGCCTCGGTGGACAGCGCCGGGCTGGCCCTGCTGGTCGCCGCCGCCACGCGTCTGCGTGCCGGCGGTGCCGGCGACGTGCAGGTGGACGGCGCACCCACTGGACTGGCCGAGCTGTGCGCGGCCTATCGCTTGACCCCCGCGCTGGACTACGTGCCCGCGCCACGGCCGGCTTGATCGGCCCTGCATGTCCCCCACCGGGGGCGTGCCTCCCATAGGGAACTTGGAAATGAAAACGCTGCGTGTTGTCCCCGTCCTGCTGATCAGCGCCCTGCTGGGCGCCTGCGCCTCCAACAAGCCGGTCGCCTCCGCGCCACCGGCCTCTGAGGTGGTGGCCCCCGCTGATGCACCGGCACCGGCACCGGCACCGGCCGCTGCCGTGTCCGACCCGACGCCGGCGGCGCCGCAGGCCTCCGCCCCGGAGGCGGTCGCCACCGCCGGCGCGCCGGCGCCCGCACCGACCGCCGCCGAGCAGGACTACGGCGCCATCTACGGCAGCTCGCCCTACGATCCGGTGGCCGATCCCACCCTGCCGCCGCCGGCGCCGGGCGCACCGCCCAGCTACGATCCGTGGGAAAAGTGGAACCGCAAGGTCCACCGCTTCAACAACGGCGTGGACCGTTTCGTCGCCAAGCCGCTGGCCACCGCCTACGTCAAGGTGGTGCCGCGCCCGGTGCGCAACGGGGTGACCAACTTCTTCGACAACCTCGGCCAGCCGCTGACGGTGGTCAACAGCCTGCTGCAGGGCAAGCCGGGCGAAGCCTGGGATGCGCTGGGGCGGTTTTTGATCAACACCACCGTTGGCGTGGCCGGCATCTTCGATCCGGCCAGCCGCGACAACGTGCCCAACGACAGCGAAGACTTCGGCCAGACCCTGGCGGTCTGGGGCTGGCGGCAGTCGCGCTACGTGGAGTTGCCGCTGTTCGGGCCGCGCACGGTGCGCGACACCTTCGGCCTGGTGGGCGACGCCCCGTTCTCGCCGGTGCAGCGGGTGGAGAACGACAAGGCCCGCATCTTCCTGCAGGGCCTGCAGCTGGTGGACGTGCGCACCCAGCTGATGTCGCTGGACGCGCTGCGCGCCGGCGCACTGGACGAGTACGCGCTGTTCCGCGATGGCTGGCTGCAGCGCCGCAACTACCAGATCGACGACGCCGGCCAGCGCAACAAGGACAAGAACAGCGACCTGCCGCCGTATCTGCTGGAGGACGAGGGCAACCCGACGGTGCCGATGGACGCCATGCCGACCGTGTTCCCCGCCGGCGGCGGCTGAGCTGCCTTCAGCGACGACCGGATTTCAGGAAAGAGAAAAGGCCGCCTGTTCCCAGGCGGCCTTTTTCATACCCGGTCCGGCGCGGCGCTTAGCCGGCCAGCGCGGCATCCACGGCCTCGACCAGACGCGGGTCGTCGGCCTCCACGTCCGGAGCGAAGCGGCCCACCACCCGGCCATCGCGGCCGATGAGGAACTTCTCGAAGTTCCACAGCACGCCCGGCGCCGGATTGACCTTGATGTCCAGGCTCTTGAGCTTGTCGCGCATCGGGCCTTCGCCGGTGGCCACCGGCTGGGCGTTGACCAGCGCCTGGTAGAGCGGATGCACCGCGTTGCCGGCCACGGAGATCTTGGAGAACAGCGGGAAGGTCACGTCGTATTCGGTACTGCAGAAGCTGGCGATCTCGGCGTTGCTGCCCGGCTCCTGCTCCTTGAAGTTGTTGGCCGGGAAACCCAGCACCTCCAGGCCGGCGTCCTGCTTGGCGCGATAGAGCGCCTCAAGCCCGGCGTACTGCTTGGTCAGGCCGCACTTGGAGGCGACGTTGACCACCAACAGCACCTTGCCGCGGTAGTCGCCCAGCGTCGCCGGCTGGTCTTCGATGGTCTTGAGGGGGAGGTCGTAAAGCGTGGTCATGGCAAGGCCTTGCACGGGGAAGGAGAAGAAGGGGTCGCACAGCCTAAGCAGACGGTGCGTACCCGGACGTTAGTGCGATGTTGGCGGGGCGTTTCGGCGAGACGACGACAAGGCCGCCCCCTCACTTGGGCTTGGTGAACTTCAGGACGAACTGGTCGGTCTTGCCGCGGATCGACGGGTCAAACACGGTCGCGGTGTGCGGATCGTCCGGGTTACGCAGCACGTCCGATTCCTCGGCCAGGGTGAAACCTGCCGCCTTGACCTGTTGGATGACCACCGCCTCGTCGATGCGATGGCGGGCCTCGGTGCCGCCCAGCCCGGTCCCGGCCGCATCGGCGTGGTCGATCACCACGTAGGTGCCGCCGGGCTTGAGGGCCTTGAACACCGCCGCATTGAAGGCTTTGAGCGCGGCCTGTGCATCGCCGCCGCCGTTGGCCATGTCGTGGTAGTTCTGCACGGTCCAGAACAGGTCCGCCGGCTGCGGGACGCTGGGCGCATCGCTGTCCTGCACCTGCGCGGTGACATTGCCGAGCTTGCGCGCCTGCAACACCGGCAGCGGCTTGGCCGCGTACTGGGCGAAGGACTTGGGCCACAGCGCATACACATGGCCCGACGGGCCGACGATGCCGCTGAAGATGCGCGTCCAGTAGCCACTGCCGGGCACGAAGTCGATCACCGTGTCGCCGGGTTTGACACCGGAGAAGACCAGCACCTGCTCGGCGTTGCGTCGGGCATCGTCATCGCGCTGGTCGGCGCGCGCCGGATTGGCCAGCGCTTTGGTCACCGCATCGGCCGGGGTCTGCGCAGCGGCGAGGTGGGTCACCGCCAGGCTGGCGGCGAGAAAGGTGGCGGAAACGAGACGATGCATGCGTGGACTCTCCTCGGCGGGGACGTGAAGCGGGAGTGCGTGGATCGCACCAGGCAGATAAATTGCCGACCGGGTCCACGCCCTGGGATGGATGCGGTGCATTCCAAATGCCTGCCCCAACATCAAAAGGTCTGAGCGGGGACGAGCCATCATCGCAGCAACCCGATGCCCTGGATTGTAGGTCGCCGCGCGACCGGCTTCAGCCCGCCTGATCCTCGTCGGCCCCGTCAGCGTCCTCGTCCGGCGCCTCGCCGCCCAGGTCGCCCAGCAGGGCCTGCGACTCCGGCGCGCCGAGGCTTTCCACACCGCGTAGCTTGCGCTGGATGGTGCGGGTCTTGCGGCTGGCCTCGCCCAGGCTGCGGCCGACGGTGGTGATCTGCTTCTCGGCCTTTTCCAGGATGCCGGCGAACTTGCCGAACTCGCCCTTCACCGCGCCCAGCAGCGCCCACACCTCGCTGGAACGCTGCTCGATGGCCAGGGTGCGAAAGCCCATCTGCAGGCTGTTGAGCAGGGCGGTGACGGTGGTCGGGCCAGCGATGACCACGCGGTGCTCGCGCTGCAGCAGGTCCACCAGCCCGGGGCGGCGGATGACCTCGGCGTAGAGCCCTTCGGTGGGCAGGAACATCACCGCGAAGTCGGTGGTCTGCGGCGGGGTGATGTACTTGTCGCCGATGGACTTGGCCTGCAGGCGGATGGCGCGCTCCAGCTGCGTGCCGCTCGTGCGCACGGCCTCCAGGTCGCCGGCCTCCTGCGCGTCGAGCAGGCGCTCGTAGTCTTCGTGCGGAAACTTGGAATCCATCGGCAGCCACACCGGCGCATCGTGGTCGCCGCGCCCGGGCAGGCGTACGGCGAAGTCGACCATCTCGTTGCTGTCCGCGCGCAGCTTGACGCTGCGCCCGTACTGCTCGGCGGTGAGGGTCTGCTCGAGGATGTTCTCCAGCTGCACCTCGCCCCAGCCGCCGCGCGACTTGACGTTGGTCAGCACGCGCTTGAGGTCGCCCACGCCGGTGGCCAGCTGCTGCATCTCGCCCAGGCCGCGCTGGACCTGCTCCAGGCGCTCGGAGACCAGCTTGAAGGAGGCATCCAGGCGCTCGTTGAGCGTGCCCTGGAGCTTTTCGTCCACGGTCACGCGCATCTGCTCCAGGCGGGCGGCGTTGTCGGCCTGCAGGCGCTGCAATTGCTCGTCCAGGGTGGTGCGCATCTCGGCGATGCGCGCCTCGTTGCGCTGGGTCAGCTCGACCAGGCGCAGGCCCTGCTGCTCGCTGAAACGCGCCAGCGATTCGCCGCTCTCGGCGCGTGCCTTGCGGCCATCCTCGGCCAGCTGCTCGCGCAGGGCGGCCATGTGCGTATCGGTGCGGGCAATCAGCTCGGCCAGCTGCTGGCCGAAGGCGACGATGCGCGTTTCCTGCTGCTGGCCGAAGGCCTCCAGCTGGGTGCGTATGTCCTGCAGGCGCGCGCCGAGCGCCTCGGCGGTGCGCTGCTGGGACAACGCGCCCTCCTCGCGTGCCTTGCGCGCGTCCTCGCCCAGGGCCTCGCGCAGCTGGTCCAGGCGCGCATCGGTGCGGGTGGACAGGTCGGTGAGGTTGCGCGCGAACAGGTCCAGCCGCGCCTCCTGCTGGCGGCCCAGGCCTTCGAGCTGCTCGCGCAGCTCGCCACGGCCGATACGCTGCTCCTCGCGCAGGGCCTGCTCCAGGCCGGTGTTGGCGTTGCGGCGGAGCAGCAGCACCAGCTGCAAGACGAGGACGGCGGCGATCAGCCCGCCAAGGATCAGGGTGTCAGGTTGCATGGGGCCAGTGTATCGGCCGCCGATCTCAGAACCTGCTTCGGGCGGCCTGGAGACGCGCGCAGCGCGCGGCCGGCCCCTCCACGGCCGGCCGGCCTGGATCCGGTACTGCGGCGTCGCTGCGGAGCGCTATCCTGCCCGCCCCGATCCTTGGCGCAAGGGCCCGCCCATGCAGCGCAATCCCCTGCTCTTTCCCGACGACGAGAACGGCGAGGTGCTGTGGCGCCTGGCCTCGGCCGGCGACGACCTGTCGATCCCGCGCGAGATCGACTTCACCCTGGATTTCAGCGAGGAGCAGGCGGCGTTGGACTGCGGCATGTTCCTGTTCCGCAACGAGTTGAAGGTCCAGCTGGAAGCGCCCGAAGAGGGCGAGGATGAAAGCTCGTGGACGGTGCTGGTGGTGGCCAACATGCTGCCGCGGCATGCCGAGATCACCCACTTCGAGCAGTACCTGCAGCAGGTGGCCGAGCATTTCGGTGGGCATGGCACCGGGTGGGGCTGCAGCCAGCAGGCCGGCGTCCCGGCCTGAGCCGATGGGCCTCAGCGCTGTGGGCGCGGCCCCCATAGCCTGGCCGCCGCCCGGCGCGCCGGACCGGTATTGGCCACCTGTACCGGCGTGCCACCCGCAGCGAGGCACTGCGCCAAATCGACGATCGCCTCGCGCGGCAGCGCGCGCAGGCTGAGCACCAGGGTCCGGCCCTGCCGCGGCACCACGCCCAGCATCGGCAGCGCGCGTCCGTAGGACCACAGTCCACGCGGCGCGGCCAGCCAGGCCGCGGCGATCTGGGGCCAGGCCAGCGCAGAGGTGCTGAACAACGTCCGGTAGCGCACCCCCACCGGGGTCAGTACCAGTTCCACGCGCGCGGTGCCCGCCAGCAACAGACCGGCGATGACCACGGCCACGAGCGCCAGCCCGAGGCTGCCCCGGACGCCGGCCACCCCGGCAAAGACCAGCAGTGGCGCGGCCAGGCCGCCGGTGGCCAACCAAGTGGCGGCGCCGGCGCGATACCGGCGCGAGGGCGTGCTGTGCGCCGCCATGCCGTCCCTGTCCTTTTGTCCCATCGACGCGCCAGTATGGGGCCTGCCGCGCATCGCCCCACGGCGGGGCTCAGTCGAAGCCTTCCAGCACCACCTTGCCGCGGGCCTTGCCGCTTTCGATGAAGGCGTGGGCGCGGCGCAGGTTGGCCGCGTTGATCGCGCCGTAGTGCTCGCCGAAGGTCGTGCGCAGGGTGCCGGCGTCGATCAGGTCGGCCACGCGGGTGAGCAGGTCGTGCTGGGCCTGCATGTCCGCGGTCTGGTAAAGCGAGCGGGTGAACATCAGCTCCCAGTGCAGCGAAATGCTCTTGGACTTCAGCGGTAGCGCGTCCAGCGTGGCCGGGTCGTCGATCAGCGCCAGCTGGCCCTGCGGTGCCAGAAGCTCGACGAACTGCTCGGAATAGCTGTCGGTGTGGGTGAGGCTGGCGACGTGCTGGACCTGATCGATGCCCACCGCTTTCAACTGCGGCAGCAAGGGCTGATGGTGGTCGATCACGTGATGGGCGCCCAGTTCGGTCACCCAGGCCTGGGTCTGCGGACGCGAGGCGGTCCCCACCACGGTCAGGCCGGTGAGCCTGCGCGCGAGCTGGACCAGCATCGAGCCGACCCCGCCAGCGGCGCCGGTGACCAGCAGCACCTGTCCCTGGCCTTTGCCCTCCGGCACGCACAGCCGGTCGAACAGCAGCTCCCAGGCGGTGATGGCGGTCAGCGGCAGCGCCGCGGCATGGGCATCGTCCAGGCTCGCCGGCTTGCGCCCGACGATGCGCTCGTCCACCAGCTGGTACTCGGCATTGCTGCCGGCGCGGTCGATGGCCCCGGCGTAGTAGACCGCGTCACCCGGCTTGAACAGGGTCACCGCCGCGCCCACCGCGTCAACGGTGCCGGCCGCATCGAAACCCAGCACGCGTGGTTCGCTCACCTGCGCCCGCCGGCGCAGCTTGGTATCCACCGGATTGACCGACACGGCGTGGACCCTGACCCGCACATCGCGCGGGCCCGGCTCGGGCAGGGGCAGGTCCAGGTCGACCAGGGCCTGGGGGTCTTCGATCGGCAAGGCGGCCTGGGAATAGGCGACGGCTTTCATGGGGGAACTCCACGAGGGGGATGGCCCAGTATCTTCGGCCAGGTGTTTGCGTCCGGTAAGCGGCACAATCGAGCATCACTTTCATCGTCAGAGGGAAAATGATCCGCTTCGACGACCTGGCCCTGTTCGTGCGCACCGCCGCGCTGGGCAGTTTTTCGGCCGCCGCGCGCGAGGCCGACCTGCTGCCGGGCCAGGCCAGCGCAGCGATCAAGCGCCTGGAGCGCGAGCTCGGCCTGCGCCTGTTCGCCCGCACAACCCGCGCGCTGCGCCTGACCGCCGAGGGCGAGCAGTACCTGGACACCGCACGCGAGGTGCTCGACATGTTGCGCCAGGGCCGCGAACGCCTGCGGGGCGACGATGCGCCGCTGACCGGCACGCTGCGCCTGTCGGCCCCGTCCGACCTTGGCCGCAACGTGCTGCTGCCGTGGCTGGACGTGTTCCGCGCCGCCCATCCCCAGCTGACCCTGCAGCTGCTGTTGTCCGATCAGGTGGCCGATGTGTTCCGCGAGCCGGTGGACGCGGCCATCCGCCAGGGCCGCTTCGACGATGCGCGCTATGTGACCCTGCCGCTGCTGCCGGACAACCGCCACGTCCTGGTCGCCGCGCCGGACTACCTGGCGCGGCGCGGACCGCCGACGCGGCTGGAGGACCTGCGCGAACACGAGGCGGTGCTGTACATGGTGGGCGCGCGCGCCTACGACCGCTGGAACTTCGAGGTGGACGGCCAGCGCCAAGTGGTGCACGTGCGCGGCAGCCTGCTGAGCAATAACGCCGACATCACCCGCCAGTGGGCGCTGGCCGGGCACGGGATCGCCTACAAGTCATGGCTGGACGTGCAGGCCGACATCGCCGCCGGACGCCTGGAATGGCTGTTACCCGACCACGGCGAGCCGTTTCCGATCCAGCTGGCGTGCCCGCACCGGCGTCAGTTCTCCCCGGCGGTGCGCCAGCTGCATGCGCTGCTGGCCGAGCGGCTGCAGGCGCGGTTCGCCCCGCCCTGAGTCCGCTTTCGAGGACGCGTTGAGGGCATCGCTGTCATGGGAGCCGCCACGGCGGCGACGAGGCCTTCCCGATCAAGCCGCTCGCCAGTGTGCTGGACCCCACCCGTCGCCCACACCCATGGCGCTCAGGTCACGCAGGTGACCATGGCGAAGAACGCGGTGGCCTCGCCTTCGATCGTGGCGCTGAAGCCACCGGCCGGTGCATCCAGGGTGCAGGCGTTCTGCCGGGTGTGGATCGTGGACGCCAGGGCGCCGCGCGCCTGCGACCACACCGCGACCCGGCCAGCCTCGATCAGGGGGATGACGACGTAGCCGGCATCGTGCAGCGGGGCCAGCGACACCGGCTGGCAGCCCTGCGGATCGGGCGCGGCACCCTTGGCGGCATCCAGCAGCGCCTGGGCGCGCTTGGCCATGATCCGGGCCATGCGTGCATCCAGTGGCAGGCCGTCGGCATCCTGACGGGCCAGTTTGCCCAGGGTCTGGGCGGATATCAGCAGGTGGCTGCCCTGCGGCGGGCCCTGGTAGACCGCCAGGCATGGCGCCGGGACGGCGGTCTGCACGGTGACCTCACGGGTGTCCGCAGGGGCGACCGCAGTCGCGGCGGCGAGCAGCAGGGCAAGCATGGAGTTTCCTGATCCCGGCGCAGCACGCGCCCATTCACAACGCAGGGCCGCACTGTAAACGCGGCGGCCGCCCAGCGACCAGCGGCGCCCGGCTCAGTGGCTGGGCTGGGCGCTGGGCAGCGCCGAATCGCGGGCGGCGCGGGCAGCCGGCCTGTCCGGGCGGGACGGAGGGTCGGTGCGTGGCACCCGCGGCAGGCGCAGGCCGATGGCCACCTCGCCCTGGCGCGACTCGGCGAAGACCGAGCCGCCGTGCAGCTGCGCCACCGCCTTGACGATGGCCAGGCCCAGGCCGTGGTTCTGGTCGCTGCCGGTGCGCGAGGGGTCGGCCCGGTAGAAGCGGTCGAACAGGTGCGCCAACTTGTCCGGCGGGATGAGCGTGGCCTGGTTGCGCACGGTGACGCTCACCGCGTCGGGCCCGTCGGCGATGTCCACGTGTACGGTGCTGCCCGCCGCGCCATGGCGCAGGGCGTTGTCCAGCAGGTTGGTGATCGCCCGCGCATACAGCGACTGTTCCACGCAGGCGCGCGCGTCGCCGACGATCCGCAGCTCCAGCCCGGCGTCCTCCATGAGCATTTCCATGAATTCGGCCGACTTGGTGGTGGCCTCGTGCAGGGAGACCTCGACCAGGTCGCGGGCGGTTTCGCCGCGGTCGGCGCGAGCCAGGAACAGCATGGAGTTGATGATGTTGCGCAGGCGCTCGAGTTCTTCCAGGTTGGACTGCAGCGTGGACACCAGCGCTTCGGTTGAGCGTGCGCGCGACAGGGTCACCTGGGTCTCGCCGATCATGTTGCCCAGCGGTGTGCGCAGTTCGTGGGCTACATCGGCGTTGAAGGCATTGAGCTGCTCGTAGGCGCGCTGCAGCCGGGCCAGCGCCTCGTTGAGCGAGACCACCAGGCCGTCCAGCTCGGTCGGCAGGTCGTCGGCCGGCAGGCGCAGGGTCAGATCACGCGCATCCAGCCGGCGTGCGTACTCGCTCAGCCGGTCCACCGGGGCCAGGCCGCGACGGGCGATCCACCAGCCGGTGGCCGAGACCGCGGCGATGGCCACCAGCGAGAGCACCACGATGCCCACCGCCAGCAGCCATTCGGCCGATTCGATGTCACGCTGCCCGGCGGCCACCATCAGGCGGACCGCGGGGCGGTCGCCCTCTGGCGGCAAGACATGGGCCACGGTGAGATAGCGCTGGCCGTTGGGCAGGATGGCGTTGCCGAAGCCCTCGCCATGCTCGTCGAAGGTCGCCTGATCCAGGAACCGCTCACCCACGCGAAAGCGCGGGTCGGCGCTTTCGACCGCAAAGTAGAGGCTGCCGTCCTCCGGGGTGAAGTCGGCCAGCTTGTCGCGGAAGTACGCCCAGTGCTTCAGGTCGCTGGCCTGGTGGGACAGGCGCTCGATGATCACCAGCCGCGCGCTGAGCTCCTCACGCTTGTGGCGCTGCAGCTCGTAGGACTGGAACAGAAATAGGGAGACAGCGAGGATCGCCAGCACCACCGTGGCGGCCAGACCGAACATCAGGCCCAGGCGCGCCGCGATGGAGCGCGTGGTCACGCCGCGTCTTCCTCGCGCTGCTCCAGCACGTAGCCCATGCCGCGCACGGTGTGCAGCAGCTTGGTTTCGCCCGGGTATTCCAGCTTGGCGCGCAGGCGCTTGATCGCCACTTCCACCACGTTGGTGTTGGTGTCGAAGTTGATGTCCCACACCGTCTCGGTGATCACCGTCTTGGACAGGATCTGCGAGCGGCGGCGCGCCAGCGCGGCCAGCAGCGCGAACTCCTTGGCCGACAGGTTCAAACGGCGGCCGCGGCGGGTGGCGCGGCGCGCGAGCAGGTCGATGTGCAGGTCGCCGACTTGGATCTGGGTGGACTCGTGGGCGCGGCCGCGACGGGTGATGGCCTGCACGCGCGCCAGCAGTTCCAGGAAGGAGAACGGCTTGATCAGGTAATCGTCCGCACCGGCGCCCAGTCCGCGCAGGCGGTCGTCGACCTGGTCGCGCGCGGTGAGCATGATCACCGGCGTGTCACGCTGGGCACGCAGGGACTGCATCACCTGCAGCCCGTCCATCCCCGGCAACATCACGTCCAGCACGATCGCGTCGTAGTCACCGGTCAGCGCAAGGTGCAGGCCATCGACGCCGTTGGCGGCGTGGTCGACGCTGTAACCCTGCTCCCCCAGGCCCCGGGTCAGGTAGCCGGCGGTCTTGGGCTCGTCTTCGATGATCAGCAGTTTCATGGCGTCATGGTGGGTGGCGGGAGCGATGCTCATGCGGCGGTCCTGTCGAAAGGTACCGGACCAGTGTGTCCACCAGGCCCCAACGCTTTCCTGACAGTGCGCTGACGATTTTGTCAGCGATTCAAGCAGTGTTGCATGAACCGCACCGCCGCCGATGGATGGGTGGGAGCCGCCACGGCGGCGACGAGGCTTTCCCAGTAGCGCCACATCGCCGCCATGGCGGCTCCCACGTTCGCCGCGTCGCCTACAGCTCGTAACGGAAGCCAAGCAGGTACTGGCGGCCGTACTTGGTGTACTCCTCGGGGAAGAACAGCCCGGTGCCGGTGCTCTCGCTGACCTCGGTGCGGAACGGCTCGTCGGTGAGGTTGTTGACCTGGCCGATCAGGGTCAGGCCCGCCAGCGCGCTGCCTTCGGGGAAGGCATAGCTGAGCTGGAAATCCAGCGTGCGTTCGCTCAGCGTGTTGCGGTACTGACGCTGGCCGAACAGGGCGCTGTATTCACCCCGGTAGCCGTCGCGGTAGCGCTGGCTCAGGCGTGCGGAGAAGCCGTGCTTCTCGTAGTACACCGTCGCGTTTGCGACCACCTTGGACAGGCCGGGGATGGTGTCGGTGCCTGCCGAGTCATCGTTGGGGTCCGGATCGATCGACGACTCGGTATAGCTCACGTTGAGCTGGGTGCCCCAGCCATCCAGCCAGTCGCCAAGCAGGCTGCCGGACAGCGCGGTGGACAGCTCGGCGCCGCGCATGTAGCCGCCGGTGCCGTTGGCCCAGGTATTGAACGTGCCGATGTTGGAGATCGGCGTCGGCGCATCGGGGTCCGGCGTATAGCCGCTGAAATCCCATTGCAGGTTCTGGCGATAGATGTAGGTCTGCAGGTTCTTGCGGAACAGCGCCAGGCCCACGTAGCTGCCTTCGCCGAAATACTTCTCGAAGGACAGGTCGAAGGCATTGGCCCGGTACGGCTCCAGGGTCGGATTGCCGCCGCTGCCCGACCACAGCCCCGCTTCGGGCCCGGTGGTGGCCACCCCAGCACCGGCGTCGGCGCTGAGGTAGTTGATCGGCGGTCGCATCATCACCTTGGCCGCCGAGGCGCGGATCAGCCAGCCTTCGCCGAAGTCGAAGATCAGGTTGGCGCTGGGCAGGAAGTCGCTGTATTGCGCGCCATTGGTCAACGGCGTGATCACCGAGGTGTTGGAGGCGTTGAAACCGGTCGAGGACTGGTCGGTGGTGATGTACTGCATGCCGGCGTTGCCACGCACGCGGATGCGGTCGGTCAGGTCCATGTCGATGTTGGCGCGCACGTAGAACGTGTTGACCTTTTCCTCGACCACGAAATCCTTGCGCTGGTCGTCGTTGGATTCGCTCAGCACCACGTTGTAGTACGGATCCAGCAACGTCCACGGGTTGAACGCCAGCACATTGCCCATGCCGGTGAAATCCAGCGACACCGGCGACTGCAGCAGCGAAGGATCGACCAGCGTCGGGGCCTCGCCGGGCAGGAAGGCGAAGAACACGTCGGCCGACTTCTCCTTGGTGCGCTTGTTGAGGTTCACGCCGACATCGACGCTGCGAATGACCTCGTTGTCCAGGTCATGGCTGAAGTTGAAGCGACCGGCCTTGATGGTGTCCTTCTGCCGGGAGTATTCCAGGCGGCCGTCATGGTTGTAGTGCTGCGGGTCCCACAGGTACACCGCCCCGGCGTCGGCCATGTCCGGCAGCGCGAACTGCGAATAGCCCGGCGTGGTCATCAGGTCGAAGTCGATGCTCTGGCCGTCCAGGCGGCCGGCATACAGCTCCAGGGCCGACTGGTTGCGCTTGGCGCGCGAGTAGCTGAGATCGGCGGTGAAGGTGCTGCGCTCGCCCAGTTTGAAGGCGTTGTTCCAACCGACCGAGAACAGCTTGTCCTGGCGCTGGTTGCTGTCGTTGCGCACGATCGGCTGCACGTTGTTGAGCGTGCCGCTGGTGACGACCGGATAGCCGTCCTTGTCGGTGGTCTGGGCGTTGGTATAGCTGGTGCCCAGGCCGTTTTCGCCGACGAAATCCGAGGCGTTGGACCACATGGTCCCGTGCATGACCTCGTCCTGGTCGAACTTGGAGTAATACAGGTCCAGGATCGAATGGAACTGGTCGTTGGGCTTGAACTCGAACACGGCCATCACGCCGTCGCGCTGCAGGTCGCGCGACTTGATCCAGGCTTCGTCGCCCTGCAGGGCGATGGCATTGAGCGGACGACCGGCCTGGTACGGCCCATCCCAGTCCACGCGATCCAGGTCCGCCCACCACCACGACTTGTAGTGCTGTTCCTGGAACGGCGAGTTGAGCCGCGCGATTCCCAGCGCTACGCCGAAGGTGTCGTCGGCAAACTGGTCCACGTAGGACGCGCTGGCGCGATAGCCACGTGATTTTCCGTCATCGCTGAGGTCGCCCAGCGAGTTGTATTCGCCCTGACCGCCAAAGACCACGCGGCGCTCGCTCAGGTCCAGCGGGCGAATGGTCTGCAGGTCCACGGTGCCCGACAGGCCCTGGCCGATCAGCGCGGCGTCCGGGGTCTTGTACACGGTGACCGCGTTGATCAGCTCGGACGGATACTGGTCGAACTCCACGCCGCGGCTGTCGCCGGTGCTGACCTGCTCACGCCCGTTGAGCAGCGTGCCGGCGAACTGCTCGGACATGCCGCGGATGTTGATCACCTGCGCACGGCCGTCCACGCGCTGGGTGGCCAGGCCCGGCAGGCGCGAGAGCGAGTCGGCGATGGACACGTCCGGCAGCTTGCCCAGGTCCTCGGCCGAGATGGTCTCCACGATGGAGGTCGCCTCGTTCTTCTTCTCCACCGCATTGGCGATGGCGGCGCGGATGCCGGTGACCTTGACGCTGTCCAGCGTGGTGGCCTGGTCCTGCGTGTCGGCGGACCGGGTCTGATCGCTGGCCTGCTGGGCCTGCGCCTGCACGGCCAGCAGGGCCAGGCAGCAGGCGGTGGCGAGGCGGCGCGCAACGGGCACGCCGGACGCGGAAGCACGAGGCCTCCGCATGGAAGTCTTGGTCATGTCCCCTCCCAGGGCGTTGAGCTGACAACGCTGTCATACGAGACCGTGACAGAGCGTGTCAAACGTTTTAGCTCCCGGCAAAAATCGTTTCCAGTCAGGCCAACCGCTTGCGCCGTGTATGCCTCGGCCAGATGTGCGGATATGCGGCGACGCAGCATGTCTTGTGCGCGCCACTGCGGCAGGGTGTTGGCCCGCCCGCCAGCCCCCGTTCCGATGTCCCGTCTCCTTCGCTGTGCCGTGTTGATGACCTCGCTCGTGTCCGCCAGCGCCCTGGGCGCAAGCCGGCAGGCCCGGGTCTGGCTGAGCACCAATTCCCATCAGTACACCCTGGCGCCAATGGCGCCGGCCACGCTGGGAGAGCCGCGTGCCTTGCCCATCGCTGTCGAGATCGATGCCGGGTCACCGCAGCAGGCGATGGTCGGCTTCGGGGCCTCGATCACCGACGCTTCGGCCGACCTGATCCAGCAGCTCCCCGCGCACGCCCGCGCCGCGCTGCTGGACGAACTGTTCGGGCGCGACGGCGACGGGATCGGCCTGAGCTTTGCGCGGCTGACCATCGGAGCGTCCGATTTCTCCCGTCGTCATTACACCTTCGACGACACGCCGGACAACGCGCCCGATCCGACGCTGGCGCACTTCTCCATCGCCCCAAACCTGGCCGACGTCGTGCCGGTCACCCGCGCGGCGCTGGCCATCAACCCGCAGCTCAAGGTCATGGCCTCGCCGTGGAGCGCGCCTGCGTGGATGAAGTCCAACCGCAGCCTGATCCAGGGCACGCTGGACCCGGCCGCCTACGACGCCTTCGCCCGCTACCTGCTGCGCTATGTCGATGCCATGGCCGGACAGGGCATCCCGATCTGGGCGCTGACCGTGCAGAACGAGCCAGACTTCGAGCCCAGCAGCTACCCCGGCATGCGCCTGAACGCACCGGCCCGCGCGCGCTTCATCGGCCAGCACCTCGGCCCACTGCTGGCCGCGCGTGGCGATGGCGCGCCGATGCTGCTCGACTGGGACCACAACTGGAGCAAGCCCGAGGAGCCGCTGGCCGTGCTCGCCGATCCCGACGCCAGGCGCTACGTGGATGCCGTGGCCTGGCACTGCTACGAGGGCAGCCCGGACGCGCAGTCGCCCGTGCACGCCGCCTACCCGGACAAGGACGTGTACATGACCGAGTGTTCCGGCGGCGACTGGGAGCCGCTGCGCAGCGGCGGCCTGGTGCTGCAGGCACGGCGGCTGATCATCGATTCGGTGCGCCACGACGCGCGCGGGGTCCTGTTCTGGAACCTCGCCCTGGATCCGCAGGGCGGCCCGCATGCCGGCGGCTGCGGCACCTGTCGCGGCGTGGTCACCATCGACCCGGCCAGCGGCCAGGTCACCCGCACCGACGACTACACCGCCCTGGCCCACGCCAGCCGCTTCGTCCCGCCCGGCGCGCATCGCGTCGCCTCCAGCGCGGCGATGGACGGCGTGGACAACGTGGCCTTCGTCAATCCCGATGGCGGCCGCGTGCTGGTGGTCGCCAACAGCGCGCCGGTGCCGCGCACCTTCTCGGTGCGCGATGGGAATCAGGGCTTCCGCTACACCCTGCCCGGCCGCAGCCTGGCGACCTTCACCTGGACACCATCGCCGTAGCGCTCAGCGCAGGTGCGTGTCCAGCCAGTCCAGCACGCGCTGCTGGACGTCGCGGCCGGCGGCCTGCTCGGTGAACCAGTGCGGCCCGCGCGGATAGGTCACCATCTCCACCGGCGTGCCATGGAACTTGAGCGCGCGATAGAACATCTGGCCCTGGCTCAGCGGCACGCGCGCATCGGCCTCGCCGTGCAGGATCAACACCGGCGCGCTGACCCGGTCCACGTAGCGGATCGGCGAATGCGCGTCGTACTCGGCACGGTTGGTCACCGGATCGCCGAAGTAGCCCGGCGCGTAGGTCGGCACATCGGTGGTCAGCGCCGCCGCGCCGATGTCGATCACGCCCGCACCGACGATCGCGGTCTTGAAACGCTTGGACTGGGTCACCGCCCAGGCCGACATGTAGCCGCCGTAGCTCCAGCCACCGATGCCCAAGCGCTGCGGGTCGATCACGCCTTCGCGCTCGAGCATGTCCACGCCATCAAGAATGTCCTGGAAGTCGGCGCCGCCCCAGTCATGGCGGACCAGTTCGGCGAAGGCATGGCCCTGGCCTTCCGAGCCGCGCGGGTTGGGCAGGAACACCGCATAGCCGCGCGTGGACAGCAGCTGCGCCCAGTCGTGCCACGAGCCCATCCAGCCCGACCACCAGGCCTCGGCCGGGCCGCCGTGCACCTGGACCAGGGTCGGCAGCGGCGTGCCCGCCTTCCAGCCGGGCGGAGTCACCAGCACCCCGGTGATGCGGCGGCCATCCTTGGATGAAGCCCACGCCAGTTCGCGCACCTGGCCATGGGCCCAGCCGGCGACCTGGGGGTTGCTGTCGGTGCGCGCGGCCAGCTTGCCGCCGTCCAGCGTCCACACCTCGGCCGGCTGGTCGTCGCGCAGACCGATGAAGGCGGTGCGGCCCGTGCGCGCGGTACTGAAGCTGGGATAGGCGATCTGCGGGGTCGCCAGCGTACGCCAGGCACCGGTCGCGGCGTCGACGCGCAGGAATTCGCCACGCACCCCATGCAGGCCCTGGGCGACCAGCGTGCGGCGGTCCTGCCAGCGCGCCAGCCACAGCGTGCCTGGCCAGTCCTCGGCCAGGGCCACGCGCTTGCCGCTGGCCAGGTCATGGGCGTAGATCGTGGCGACGATGCCGTAGGGCGCGATGTGGCCGTAGAGCAGCCGGGTGCCGTCGGGTGAGAACTGCAGCGGGAATGCCGAGGCCAATGCTTCCAGTGGGGGGCTCAGCGTGCCGTCGGCCAGCGACAGCAGCACCACGCGCGACTGGTACCAGTAGCCGTTCAGCGTGGTGTCGTCGGAGACGCGCAGCGCCAGCGTCCGGCCATCCGGCGCCCAGGCCACGTCCTGCACCTGCAGGCCGGGCGGACTCAGCACGCGCGTCGTGCCGCTGGCCAGGTCCTGCACCCACAGGCGCTTGAACAGGCGGGGATGATCGACCTCGACCGCATCGTCCTTGGCGGCAATGCGCGCCTGCATGTCCGGCGAAGGCGGATCCACCGCCAGGTAGGCCAGCTGGCTGCCGTCGGCCGACAGGGCGAAGCTGGAGACGTCGCTGGCCGCGCGGGTCAGCGCCCTGGCGTCGTGGCCCTGCGCATCGACGCGCCAGACCTGGGTCGCCGCAGGCTTGGGCGCCGCCTCGGCAACAGGCAAGGCACGATCGGAGAGGAACAGGAGCTGGCGCCCATCGGCCGACCACTGCGGCGTGCTGTCGTCGGCCGTGCCGGCGCCGTCCAGCGGCCGCGGCGCGGCCTTGCCGGTCGCGGCGATCAGCTGCAGCTGGCGATGCGCGGGCTTGCCATCGCCCTGCGGGGTGGCCACGGCGTAGACGATGCGTGTGCCATCAGGACTGATCTGGGGATCGCTCACCTGCGCCAGCGCGACGAAGTCGGCCGGCGTCGGCCGATGCGGGATAGTGGGCGTTTGCGCCCCCGCGGACATCGCGCCCGTGCCAGAGAACACGGCGAACAGACAGCGCAGCACGATCCGCTTCATGCGGCGCTCTCCTGCGAGGAAGGAACCAGATGGCGACGCAGCCAGGCCGCGCCCGTGGCCACTGCCGCGCGCGCCTGCTCGGACACCACCATCGCCTCGACGAAGCTGTGCGGGGCGCCCGGGTAGCGGCGCAGTTCGACCTGGCCGCCCGCCTCGCGCAGGCGCTGGGCCATGCTGACGCTCTGTTCGCCCAGCACATCGCGGTCGCCATAGAGCAGCAGCGCTGGCGGCAGGTCGTGCAGGTCGGCGCGCAGCGGCTGCGCCAGGGGGTCGTCGTTGGTCATCGCGTCGGGGCCCAGGTAGCTGGTCCAGAATTCTTCCATCTCGGCCACGGTCAGCAGATCCTCCGGGGTGCCCAGCCGCGCGGCGGTGTCCGAGATGCGCGTGTCGAAGGCCCCGTAGTTGAGCAGCAGCGCCCGCACGCCGGACAGGGCCTGCGCCTGGCGCAGCCGCAGCGCGCTCGCCACGGCCAGATTGGCGCCGGCCGAATCGCCGCCCAGCGCCAAATGCTCGGCATCGATGCCGAGCGCCTGCGCCTGCGCGCGCAGCCAGGCCAGCGCGGCCACGCACTGGTCCAGCGCCAACGGATAGCGATGCTCGGGCGCAAGCGCGTAATCGATCGCCACCACCACCGCGCCCGCCTCGTGCGCATAGGTGCGCAGCAGGCGGTCGTGCGTGTCGATGCTGAACATGCACCAGCCGCCGCCGTGGAGATAGAACAGGGCCGGAGCGACCGCCGGCGCCGTGGCCGGGCGCAACACGCGCACGCGGAAGGCGTGGCCGTCGGCTTCCAGCCAATGCTCCTGAACCTGCTGCATCGCCGGGCCGCCCGCGCACCACGGCGCGCGCACCTGCGCGGCAATCTGGCGTCGCTCCGGCCAGTCCAGCGCGCGCCCGGCGCGCAGGCGCGCGCCCTCCTCGCATACGTCCTCGACGAAGCGGCGCAGCTGCGGGTCCAGTGCATCCAGCGCCGCGCTCATGGCGTGTCTCCATGTTCGCGCGCGGCGAAGTCGCGCATCCAGGCCACCAGCGTGTCCTGGCCGCCGGCGCTCAGCCCGGCCAGGATCTGGGCGAAGTCGTGGCGGGCCTCGTCCTGGCCCAGCTTGAAGGTCGAATGCCGGGCCACGATGCGGCCACGCAGCGCGGTCACCCCCAACGCCAGGCGCGCATAGCGCTCGCCCATTTCTTCCAGCGCCCAGGCGCGCGCGCGCGCGGCTTCCATCTGCGTGACCAGGGCGTCGAGTTCGTCCGCGATGTCCTGCGGCGCTTCACTGAGCGTCACCTCCAGTTGGAACACCGCCGCGGCGTAGTTCCAGGTCGGCGCCTGGGTGCGGTCGTCCAGCCAGCTCGGGGAAACGTAGGCCTGCGGGCCCAGCACCAGCGCGGTGGCCTGCGGATCGCGTGCCAGGCGCGCGACGTGCGGATTGCGTCTGGCTAGGTGACCCATCAAGCCGACCAGTTCGCCGGAGGCGTCCAACTGCGCGCGCAACGGCAGCGGGCTGAAGCAGGCATCCTCGCCGCCGGCCGACACCAGCCAGGCCAGCGGCTGGGTGGCGAGCAGGCGCAGCAGGTCGTTGGTGTCGCGCGCGGCGAAGCGGCTGTCGCGGGCATGTCCCATCAGTGTGTGTCCTTGCCAAGTTCTGGGGTGGCCACCGACACCGGCGGCCAGCGGTCGCACCACGGCGCGGCCGATTCGAGCTGCAAGGCCAGGGCCAGCAGCAGCGGCTCCTGGCCGCGGTCGGCGGCGAACTGCACGCCGATCGGCAGGCCGTCGGCGCCATGCGCCAGGGGCAGGCTGATCGCCGGGGTGCCGGCCAGGTTCTGCAGCGGCGTATAGCCCATCCAGTCGAACATGCCGGCGAACACCGCGGCAAAGTCGCCGTCCGGCGCGAAGCGGCCGATCCGCGGCGGCGGCGTGCGCAGGGTCGGGGTCAGCAGCACGTCGTGGCGCGCGTGGAAGGCATGGAACGCGCCCGGCAGCGCGGCCAGCACCGCATAGGCCCGTTCCAGCTCGGCCACGCCGCAGTGGGCGCGGTTCCAGTCCGACAGGCCGACGGTGAATGGTTCCAGCGCCGCGCGCGCGCCGGCCGCGCCGAACGCGGCTTCGGCCGTTTCCAGCGCATCGGCGCCCAGGTGCGACCACAGCGTCATCGCCGCCTCGAACACCTGCGCGCCAGGCAGCGGCAGCGGTACGACTTCGACGCGATGGCCCAACGCTTCGCACAGCCCGACGGCCTGCGCCAGGGCCTCGGCAACCTGCGGATCGGGCGCCACGCCCTGCAGCGTATCGGCCGCCAGCGCGATACGCAGCGGTCGTGCCAGCGGCGCGGTCACCGGTGCGGGCCGATCCGGATGCAGCGCGGCGAAGGCCCAGGCGCTATCGCGCACGCTGCGCGACATCAGGCTGTCGGCGACGATCAGGTCCTCGATCGGATGGCGCGCCCGTACGCGCACCGTGGTGCCGCGGCCGGGCTTGAGGCCCACCACGCCGCAGGCCGAGGCGGGGATGCGGATCGACCCGGCGCCGTCGCTGCCGTGCGCCAGCGGCACCACGCCTGCGGCCAATGCCGCGCCCGCACCGCCGCTGGAGCCGCCCGGCGAATGCGCGAGCGACCACGGGTTGCGCGTGACCGGACCGAGCAGCGGTTCGGTCACGCCCATCAGGCCGAACTCCGGCATCGCGCTCTTGCCCAATGCGACCAGGCCCGCGTCCGCGCAACGTTGCGCGAAGGCGTGCTGGTCGGTGGCCGGCGCGCTGGTGCGGCTGCGCGAACCGCCGCGGGTCGGCATGCCGATCACGCGCAGCGAGTCCTTCGGCAGCCACGGCACGCCGCGCATCGGGGCCTGCGCATCGGGACGCGACAGCGCGTCGGCCTGCGCCAGCGCGCGTGCGAAATCGGGTTGGCTCAGCGCGTCCAGCGTTGGCGCGAAGTGCCGCGCGCGGGTAATCGCCGCGGCGGTCAGTTCGGCCGGCGACAGTTCGCCACGTGCGAGCAACGCGGCCTGGTCGTGCGCATCGAGGCGCCCCAGCGAGCACGCCTGGGACAAGGGGACTTCAGGGGAAGACATCAGGATTCCGGGGATGGCGGGTTCGCATGCGCCAGGCGCCGGGCGTGGCGCTGGCCGTAGAAGACATAGATGAGCGCGCCGGCCAGCACGTAGCCGGCCAAAATCAGCGCAGGCAGCGGATCGCCACGACGCACCTGCTGGACCATGTCGCCCAGCACCGGCGCCATCATGGTCAGGCACAGCACGATGCCCAGCACCGGCACGGTGCCGATCCAGGCCTTGCCGATCCACACACCGCCCAGCGGCACGCGAAAGCCGCCGACCAGTTCCGGGCGCACCGAGCGCAGCCACATCACCGCGATGCACACCACGATGAAGGCCGAAGCGATGCCCAAGCAGATCAGGTCACCGAGCACCCCGATCGGCAGCAACGCCGCCAGCACGGCGGCGATCACGCCGAAGGTCAGGTTGCCCAGCCACGGCGTGCGACGGGTCTTGTGCACATGGGCGAACAGCTTGGGCAGCAGGCCGTCGCGGCCGATATTCACCGCCACGCGCGACACGCCATAGCCATTGGCCAGCAACACCGAACCCAGCCCGGTGAGCGCGCCGATCTTGATCAACACCGCGAACCACGGCCAGCCCATGCGATCCACCGCCACCGCGACCGGATCGGGCACGCCCAGCTCGCGGAACGGCACGATGCCGGTCAGCACCGCGCCGGCGGCGATGTACAGCAGCGTGCACACCACCAGCGAACCGAGGATGCCGAACGGCACATCGCGACGCGGATTGCGGGTCTCCGAGGCAGCCATCGAGACGGTTTCGAAGCCCAGGTAGGCGAAGAACAGCATCGCCGCCGCACGCAGCACGCCCGGCCAGCCGTACGCGAAGCCGCCTTCGTTGGCCGGCAGGAACGGCTGCCAGTGCGCGCCGTCGACGTAGCGCGCGCCGACCACGATGAACGACACCAGCACGGCGACCTTGATCACCACCAGCACCGCGTTGACCAGCGCCGACTGGCTGACCCCGGCGATCAGCACGCAGGCGGTGACCAGCACCGCCAGCGCCGCGACCAGGTTGATGCCGCCGCTGCCGGCCAGCACGGTATGGCCGTCCTGCTGGAGCGCGGTGAGGGTGGAGGTGGCCAGCCATGCCGGCACGTGCACGCCGACATCGCCGAGCAGGCTGGTCAGGTATCCGGCGAAACCCGCCGCCACCGCCGAGGCCGACAGCACATATTCCAGAATCACCATCCAGCCCAGCGCCCAGGCACAGCCCTCGCCCAAGGTCACATAGCAATAGCTGTAGGCCGAACCAGACACCGGGATCACCGAGGACAGCTCGGCGTAGCACAGCCCGGTGAAGCCACAGGCCAGCGCGGCCAGCACGAAGGACAGCAGCACCGCCGGGCCGGCGAAGCTGGCCGCGGCCTCGCCGGTCATCACGTAGATCCCGGCGCCGAGGATGTTGGCGATGCCGAGGATCAACAGACTGCCGGCGCCAAGCTTGCGCTGCAGGCCGGCGCGTTCGGTATCGGCCACCACCGCGTCGATCGACTTGCGGTGCAGGGCTTGGCGCCAGCGGTCCAGCGGGCGGGAGGCATCAGCCATGGCGGGGATCCTGGGTGTCATGGGACGGGCGTGCGCCGTCGCGCACATCGATGGCGAAGGAGACGGACAGGTCGTGGAGGCTCAAGCGGCGCATCGAATCGATCCGGGCCGGTGCGCCGCGACGCGGTGACGCATCGGCCCGCTGGCGGCTCAGTACTTCCAGTGCACCGTCATGCCGACGGTGCGCGGCCGCACGATGCCCTGGCCGATGCCGTTGACCTCGGCCACTTCCCGGGTGACCCCGCGCTTGTCGGTCAGGTTGGTGCTCCACAGGCTGACCTCGGTACCGCCGAAGGTCATGCTGTAGCGCAGGTCGAACAGGTTGTAGTTGCCCTGCACGTTGGGGGTCACGCCCGGCACGGCCGAGTTGAGGTCGCTGATGCCGCTGGACAGGTATTGGTGCGACAGCGATACGGTCGGCGCATAGGCCGCATCGAAGTAGTAGCGCAACGTGTTGTTGACCGACCAGTCGGCCGAGCCCGGCAGCTGCGAGCCGGCCGGCGCGGTGCCGTAGTAGAGGATGAACAGATCCTCATCCAGGCGCGCGTGTTGCCAGGTCACGCTGCTTGCCCACTCGAACTGGCCGCTCGGGCGCCACTGCGTGGACAGCTCGATGCCGCGGCTGTACGCCTTGCCGCCGTTGGCCGCGTAGTTGTAGAAATCCGGCGTCTGCAGGCGCAGCTGGATGTCCTTCCAGTCGACGTAGAACGCGGTGGCATCCAGCAGGAAGCGGCCATCGGCCCAGCGGGTGCGCGTGCCCAGCTCGTAGTTGACCAGGCTGTCGGACTTGGAGCCGGACGGGATCGGATACGCGCTCAGCCCGCTGGTGTTGGGCGTGCCGAAGCGGAAGCCTTCGGACACCAGGCCGTAGAACATGACGTTCCCGTTGGGCGTGTAGGACAGCGAGACCTTGGGATTGAAGCCGTCCTCCTTGGTCTGCGACGGGGTGACGATCGGATTGCCCGGATAGGTGGAGAAGCCGACCTGGGTGGCGATCGATTCGATCTTGGTGCGGAACAGGCGGCCGCCGACGGTCAGCTTCCACTCGGGGGTGAAGGCGAACGAGCCTTCGCCGAACAGCGCCGCTTCCGAGCCGTCCAGGTGCGTGTAGAAGGCATTGAAGATGCGGCCGTCCGGCGCGATCACCGCACCGGCGCCCGGGCCGTATAGCGAGGAATTGTCGAAGGCCGCGGCCGCGCCGTCGGCGCCGATGGTTTCGTACAGGTCCTTGCTGGTGTCGAAGTACATGCCGCCGATCAGCCACTCCAAGCGGCTGCCGGTGTCCGAGGCCAGGCGGACTTCCAGGCTCTTGCCGGTGCTCTCGCCGCCGGAATAGATCGCCAGCGGACTGGTCAGGTCCAGATCCAGGTCGGCGTTGTAGGCGCCGCGGATCGGCGTGTAGTCGAAGCGCCAGTCCTGCTTCTTCTTCTGGTAGGCCAGCAGCGCGGTCAGCGTCATGCCATCCAGGTCCTGGTCCAGGCGCAGGCTGTGCACGGCCACCTTGGTGTTGGTGTACTCGGGGACAGCGGTGTTGCGGGTCAGGTCGGCCAGGCCCTCGATCTGGTAGGCGTTATCGTCCGAGTCGGTGTTCTGCAGCAGGCTCAACCACGATAGCGTGGTGCCTTCGGCCGGGGTCAGCACCGCGGAGAAGCGCCCGCCGGCCAGCTTGGTGGTGTTGGCGCCCTGCTTGCCGGTGCCGATGTTGTCCAGGTAGCCCGGATCGTCGCGGTACTGGGCCACGGCGCGGAACGCCAGCAGGTCCTGCTTGACCGGCACGTTGACCATGGCCTTGGCGCCGAAGCCGACATCGGCGTTCTTGGTCTGGCTGACGGTGGCCTCGGCCGCCGCGTCGAAGCCGCTCGCATCGGCCACGTTGGCGATGTAGTTGATCGCGCCGCCCATCGAGGCCGAGCCGAACAGCGTGCCCTGCGGGCCGCGCAGCACCTCGACGCGGTCGAGGTCGAAGGTGTCGATGTCGGGCACCACGATGGTCCAGCCCGGCTCGGTCAGCGGCACCTCGTTGAGGAAGAAGCCAGTGGTGGCCTGGCCCTGCACGTTGCCCGCGCTGGTGGCGATGCCGCGCATCACCACCTGCGACACGCCCGGCTGGTAGCTGTTGAACACCACGCCCGGGGTGCGCTGGATGTAGTCGGACAGGCTCTGCGCGCCCAGCGCGTCCAGTTCGGCCGCGGTGACGGCGCTGACCGAGCCGGCGATCTCGCGCACCGACTCGTTGCGCTTGCCGGCGGTGACGACGATGGTCTCAAGCTCCTTGGTCTGCGGCGTGGCGGCGCTGTCGCTGTCCTGGGCGAAGGCTGGCGTGGCGCCGGACACGGCGATGCCGAGCAGACAGGCGGCGCGCACGGCGCGGGAGAGAGCGGTGATCGGCAACGACTTCATGGCGGACGGTCCCCTTTGGACGGTTGGCGGGTTGGCGGAACCTCCGATGTCCCCCTGATGGCCAGCGCGACCTCCCCATCGCCTGGCAGCGAACTCCTGCTCGAGACCAGTAGTAGGTGAAATTCCAAACCGCGTCCAGCAGAAACCACGGAGCCTTTCACGCGCTCAATTAATTGATCTAGAAAGGAATTTATTCCTCACACGCCGCAGGAACGACGGGTTACCATCGGCAATAACGCAGGATCTGCAGTCCCGGCCCGCCAAATGCGCACATCGTGCAGCGTGGCGCGCGGCCCCACCGCCACAAGAACCCCGCCATGTCAGCCAAATTGCCCGATCGCACCGACCTGAAGATCCTCGACGTGCTGCAGCAGGATGCACGGATCACCAACCAGGCCCTGGCCGACCGGGTCGCGCTGTCGCCCAGCGCGTGCCTGGCACGCGTGCGGGCGCTGGAGCAACGTGGCCTGATCCGCAGCTATCGCGCCCATGTCGCGGTGGACCGGATCCGCTCGGCGACCATCGTGCTGGCGCAGGTGAGCTTCAAGCAGCACGCCCTGGACGAGTTCACCGAGTTCGACCGCCGCATCCTCGAGATGCCCGAGGTGGTCGAGGCCAGCCGCGTCTCCGGGTCCTACGACTACCTGCTGCGGGTGATCGTGCACGACGTGCACCACTGGAAGGACATCGCCCGCGCCCTGCTGGGCGGCGACTACGGCGTGGAGAAGATCGTCTCCCATTTCCTGATGGACGAGGTCAAGCCGTTCTCCGGCTACCCGCTGACATTGAACACGCCGCGGGGCTGATCACCGACGGTGTTGCCCGCGTCGCCGAGCCGGCGCTGACCGCGCTTTAGCCCTGTGCCGCGGCCAGGGCCAGGCCCTGGACCACGCCGAAGGACGGATCGCCGTGCACCAGCCGCGCGCTGGGGAAGGCCTCGGCCGCCACCTGGCGCACGTAGGGCGCGCGCGACATACCGCCTGTGAGGAACACCGCGTCCGGGGCATGGCCGATGTCGGCCGCCACCTGCGCCAGCAGCGCCCGCAGCTCGCCGACGAATCCGCCGGCCGCGCTCGCCAGGCCCGCGGCCTGCAGCGACACCGCCAGGCCTGGCTCGATGTACTCCAACGCGTCGACATGCGCGTCGGCCGCGCTCAGCGCGATCTTGCTGCGCTCCACGCTGCGCGACAGGCGCGCGGTGTTGCCGGTGTCCTGCAGCGCCTGCAGCCGGTCGCGGAACGGCTGCGGCACGGGTTCGCCAAAGCGGGCGCGGGCGAAGTCGCGCTGCCGGGTCTGGTCGTGCACGGTCGCCGCATCGGTGTAGTGATGGTTGGGCACGCGCGTGGCCCCCCGCCCGAACAGCGGCATGAAGCCGGCTAGGCTCAGCGCCAGGTCCACATCGGTGCCGCCACGCGCCACGCCCCACGCGCGACGCACCTGCGGGGCCTGCGCGCCGCCGACATCGGCGTGGGCGATGTCGCTGGTGCCGCCGCCGATATCCACCACCACGACCTCGTGGCGCGTCGGACTGGCGGCGTGGTGCCCCATCGCCGCGGCCGAGGGCTCTTCCAGAAAGTCGATCGCATCGAAGCCCGCCGCCAGCGCCGCCTCGCGCAGGATCTCCAGCGCCTGGCCGTTGCCGGCCTCGCCCAGCGAGCTGCGGAACTGCACCGGCCGCCCCAGCGTGGCCGCGCGCACCGGCTGGCCGAACTGGCGCTGCGCGGTGAGCCGGATGTGCTCCAGGATGTGGGTGGCGATGCCGGTGATGGTCTGCCGCGCGCGCGGATGCAGGTCGTAACCCAGCATCGACTTGGGGCTCTGCACCAGGTGGCCCTGGCCCTCGGCGAAATAGGCGTCCAGCGCCTCATCGCCGTACACCGCGTTCTGCAGCAGCGCGGCCGAACTGCGCGGCTGGCGCATCTGGTTCTCCATCCATTCGCGCCGCACCGCGCGCAGCGCATCGCGGCGCAACGCGTCTTCGCCGCGGTCCTGGCCGGCGGCCAGCGCGTCACGCCGCCCCACTTCGATCAGCTGCTGCAGCTGGTATTCCTGCGCGGCGGTGAGCTGGAACTGATCCAGCTCCTGCATGACCTCGGGGAAATACACCGAGGTCTTGAACTGCCCCTGCTCACCGAACAGCACCGGCACGACCGCGCCCTCCACGACCGCTGCCGCCGCTGAATTGCTGGTGCCGAAATCGATGCCGAGCTTCATGACGCCCGCCGTGCCTGCGCGAAAGGCCGCGCACTGTGCCGCAGCCGGCGATGGCGTGCAAATCCGGCGCACCGGGCACAGGGCCTGCGTTCATCGCGACGCCACCAAGCAGCGCCACCCAGGCGTGCCAAAGCCGCAGCAGCGCGTGGCGCGTTTGCTCCATGAAGATTTCGCGGGTCAGCGACGCGTTCGGCTTGTAATGGCGAGCAACTGTCGCGCTACGAACGGCCTCTTCGTGGCTACGGCACGTCAGGCCTGGTCCGCTCTGGCTGACGCTGAAGGGAGCAAGCCGCAGCCCTACCAGATGAGACGCTCCCCAGCGAGCGTGATGGCCAGGCAGGCCAGCACATAGGCGAGGTTGGCCGCGGCCCTTGCGACCCACGGCCGCCCTGAAAGATCCAGCCCAACGGCGCGTCCGAGCACGACGCCAGTGCCCAGCAGAACAAACCAGGGGACGAAGAAGAACGCTGGCGCCCCACGCACCGCCATGGTCACCAGGTCATGGACCGCACCACAGACCACGAACGTCAGGATGAGCGCCAGCGGCCTTGGAACGACACGCTGCAGCGGCGAGTAGATGTAACGGCCCAGCACATAGCCAAAGACGGGGTTCCAGTGCCGCCAGAAACCCGCGAACGTCGAGGCGCCAAACGCGCGATGCAACATGTTCCGCAGACCGCCACGCGCGCCGGCGGGGACCCCGTTGCGATAGACGATGTACTGGGACAGGGAAAGCGCGGCGCGCTGCATACTTTCAGTCTACTGCAATGCTTTTTGACGCGGCCTGGCACTGAGCGCGCGTGTGGGTAGCACCTCAGGCTTCGACGATTGCGAACGCTGGACCTTCGCCTCCGCAATCCCGGCTCCCCACCCAGCCGAGCCACGAATCGACTTCGGCTTGACTGAAGTTCAGGCGTCAACCCGCGCGCGCCCGATCAGACCCAAGTGGGTCACTCCAAATCCACTCGAATATTTCAGGCCATACCCTAGCGCGCGGTCGAGGCCGATGTGGGCCACCCAGATGATGCCGGCGGTGACGGCCAGGGGCGCGGACAGCATGATCCCGGCCGCCAGCGTCGCCAGCGCGCCGATCAGGGAGTGCGCGACGTTGTAAGCCATGGCACCGACCCTGGGTCCGGCCAGATAGCCCAAAAAGGACAGGTCCGGCGCGAGAAAATACAAGGCGAATGCTCCCCAACTCCCGCCATGCCGGGCATAGGCCAGCAGGCACACGACGAAGACGCAGAGCCCCTCAAGGCGAAGCAAGATCCGTATACCCCCCGATGCCGCACCTGCCATGACACTTCTCCCGGCGCCTGGCGCCCAAGCCAAGACGGCCTGATCGGCCGCTCCCTGTAAATCAGGCCATAGTTTATGGCGCGCGGGTCCGCATGAGCGCCCGGCCGCACAGCCACTCGCATGTGCGAGCCGGACCGATGCGGAATCCACGATGTCGGCCACCGCCACAGCAGTGACCGCGCGCCTTTCGAAGGGGCATCCCAAGTCAGTCAGTCGATGGGTTGGCTCCTGTTTCGAGCGCAGCATTAAAGGGAACAAGCAACGCACACGCAGGATAAGTGCAGGAAGTGCAGTCACCCCGGTGCGGGCAGGCGAAGCAGCGGCGCCCGAAAGGACGCCGCTGCTTCGCATCATCGACGCGATCGTCTGGGAGCGTCCGCCATTCGCTCAGTGCAGCTGCAGCGGATCGGTGTGTGGGGCCATGGGCGGCATCGGCGTCGCCCACGCTTGCGTGCCGTGCGCTCCATCGCTGCTTCCGGCCCGCCCCTGGCCGAGGTACGCAGGCGCGGTCTCTTCCACCGCAAAGCCCGCGCGCCCCTGCTGCAGCGACTGCGCATTGATCTCCCTGAGGATCTCGGACACCTCGTTGGCCCGGTCGAAGATCGTGCTGCCCAGGGTCGCCAACGTGCCGGGCGCGAAGTCCGCCATGCCATCGGCGAACACCGCATCTGCATAGGCCTTGATGCCCGCCATCAGCTGTTGGAGCGTGTCGATCTGCGCCAGCGTCACGCCGAAGACCAGCCGCTGCGCGTAGGCGCCGTGGCGGGCAGGGGATGCGGGGACGTCATCGCCTTCTTCATCCCCCTGTTGCTCGGACGATGACGCTTCTTCTTCCTCTTCTTCTTCACCGGAAGCGTCACTGTGCGCCGTAGGGATATCGGCAATATCCACTATCAGCGGGTGGCCCGTATGTCCGTAAAAGTTCGCGTCCTTGAGCAACAAGTCCAGCTGCCCGGACAACTGGTCCAGGCAGGACATCACCTCGGCCATGCCTGCGGCCGCAGCCCCTTCCTTCGTCCCGTCCGCAGCGCTTGGCTGGGCCCGCCGCGCCAGGAAGTGGATGTGATTCCTCACCTGCCTCAGCAACAGCTCGCTGTTCTCACGCAGGAAGTCCCCCGCATCTCGATCGTCAAACGTCTGTTCCGTCATCGCCGCTTCTCCTTTCACCATGAAGTGACCGCCCGCCGAACGGCGGACGGGAAGTCGGGAGGTTAGAAACCGCTCATAGACGGCGGGCGTATTCCCCTTACGGGTATTGTATTAGCCGCCCTCCCGACGCAGGCATCGCGTCGGTTTGTCCCTGCGTACCGCAGGCACAAAAAACCCACCAGTTTTTCGGAGGTGGGTACCGCTATGAGAGGAGTTTCTACGCTCCGTGCTGTGGAGATTGCTGACAGTGAGCAGCCTTGTCAACCGCCGCGGGATCCTTTCTGCGATGCGACCGATAGAAGGTCGTGTTAGCGCCATGCGCAACGCTTGTACCAAAACAAGGCAGCAGTGAGCGTTGCCAACAAGCTGGCGTACGGGCTGTGGGCGCTTGATCAACATGGCGCGGCTTTCGATGCGCGCCAAGGGACCACATGTGGAGCGTCAGCCCAGGTAATCAACGACCTTCTTTAACCCGTTCCAACGCGTCATCATCAGCAGTGCAGCACGGTCAATGTCATGACGACGGGCTCGGTCCCCGGATCGGGCAAGGCCGATAACAATTCCGGCGCACCACGCCGCTTGAGCGAGAGGCCCCGACCCGTGGACCTCATGATGGCCCGAGCGCGCCGCGCTCACCCAAAGGCCGTCTATGGCCGAAGGGGATCCCCATGGGACAGCGCTGCAACCGATCCGCGTCGCCCGTCAATAACCGCGCTGTGCGCAGTTGCAAGGGGCGTCCGTGCGTGAAATGTTAACCAGCATTCGACGGAACACCGAACAGTTTCTCGGCGTTCTTACGACCAAGTTCCAGGCCTTGGCGCGTAAGCCAAACAGACTTAGTCTTGCCTTTCGGGTCATCAATGAGTCCTTGGGCATGCAAGCGGTTCATCACGTCGAAATCGAAGCCTTTCCACGCGCGACCGCCATCAAAACTAAAGGCGGTGAGAAGCGCCAAAACCGCCTCATCAATCGATGACTGATTGTAATTCATCCGGATGCTCCTGATCTCTTCCTGATTTTAGTGATGATCAACGCCAGAATTAGGCCAAAGCGGGGAGCGGCTTCGGCTTGAATGAATTGTTAGGTGCCATTACGCGGACACCAGCTGCGCAATAATGGCACCGACTGACAATGCCAATGCCACCAGGGACACGCCAAGCGACCACGCGAACTTTGAATGCTCTTGGTCATGGCTGGCTAGGATTGCCGCAAGATAAGGGAAATTGACAACATGCCTCATGTCACCTGCGGCAACGGCAAAAAGGTGCACGTAGCTGTTCTCTCCTGTCTTGTGTCGCCACTTGTGGTCTAGGTACGAGGTTAGGTAACCGAAGAGTAGGTACTTGCTCATGCCTAGACGATTTGCCACCGCCTCGACGTCAATCGGAATCATGACCTGTCCGACGGGGCCTTTGTCGGGCTGGTAGGGATACTGCGGCAGATACATGTCGTAGATGCAGCGCAAAACCTTTCTCTCAGTCGCGATCTTGTTGGACATGGCACCTAACGCCTGAATTAAGCCGACCCGCGAAGCGGGTTCGGCTTGAATGAGTAAAAAGGAGACTTTCCACTTCGGCGGCAAGCCGCTCGGCATCGAGTGCCATGATTGAGTTTCGACCAACAATCAGACGAAGGGGAAGTCTCCAATGGGCACTATAACCATGGGCGTGGATCTGGCAAAGCAGGTGTTCTCAGTGAGCGAGCTCGACGGGAACGGCCGGGTTCGCCAACGCCGGGACCTCAAGCGCGATGCCTTTGCAGCCTGGCTGGTGCAGCAACCCACCGGCACGGTGGTGGCGATGGAAGCGTGCAGCGGGGCCCATCATTGGGCGCGGCGTTGCCTTGAACACGGGGTGGTGCCGCAGCTGATGGCGGCCCAGTTCGTCAAACCCTTCCGCAAGTCACAAGGCAACAGGAACGACCGCAACGATGCCGAGGCCATCGCCACGGCCGCGCGCCAGGGCAACATGCGGTTTGTGGCGGTCAAGACCGTGGACCAGCAGGCACGGCTGTCATGGCACCGGGTGCGCGAGGGCTACAAGACCGAAGGCCTGGCCATCAGCAACCGCCTGCGTGGCCTGCTGGCTGAGTTTGGTGTGGTGGTGGCGCGCAGCGACCAGGCGCTTGGGCGTGCGCTTGCCGACGATGGCGTGCGCCAGCAACTGCCGCCCATGCTGCATGCCTTGATCGATGATCTCCAGCAACACTGGCAACACGTGCGCCGGCGCATCACAGCATGCGATGAGGGCATCGCCGCCCATGCCAAAGCTGATGTGCGCAGCGTGCGTACCCAGCAGATCATCGGGGTTGGGCCACTCACCGCCGATGCGGTAGTGGCCACCATCGGCGATGGCCGCGAATTTACCCATGGCTGGCAGCTATCGGCGTGGCTGGGGCTCACTCCCACCCAGCATTCCAGCGGTGGCAAACAGCGCCTGGGCGCCATCAGTTGCCGCGGCGACGATTATCTGCGCACCTTGCTGATCCAGGGCGCCAGAAGCAGTCTGCAACGGGCCAATGTGGTGGCGCTGGAGAGGGCCACGGCCGAACAGATCTGGATCCGGAGCCTGTCCCAGCGCTTGCCCTTCGGCAAGGTCTTGGTGGCCATTGCCAACAAACACGCGCGCCAGCTGTGGGCCATGCTGGTCCGTGACGAAGACTATGACGCCCAGGCCTGGCTGCGGCACCCGATGGTGCAGCGGCCGGCCAATCACAAGAATCGATCCGCGGCCGCCTGAGCAGGCGGCCACCCACGATGTTCAACGCCAGAGCGAACAGGTCACAAGCGGTCAGACCGCCCCGAAGAGAGCCTGACTAACAAGGTGGCGTCATCGCATGACACGGCTGATCCCCGTGCATGGACCAAGCCGATGAATGAAAGAGGCCTTCGGGTGCGGTTTTTACCCTGGTCCGGATCAGCACCGCCGATCCAACAGGACCGTTTACGGAAATGCAGTCTGGCAACGCTTGAATCACCCAACACTCTGGCGAGTGGTACCGCAACAAGCTCGAAAAATTGGCAACAGCAAACGCCTGAAGCTTAAGGCGCGGAGATCATGCACGCGGGGTTGACGGGAAGCTCCTTACGGAATTGTTAGGGCTCAACCGCGACATCTGCAAATCCGGCGGCCCGCAGCACCTGAACGACTCGGGCAACGATCGGATCGTTTGCCGAAGTCTTGTTCTTGCCAAGAAGTTTCTGGATGAAGGTACGGTGGCGCTCAAGCATGACGTGCCACTCGCCGTAGTTGCGCCGGCCAGGCTCCTCATCAGAGTTGCCGGCCACGCACATGAGATAAGAGACACCTTGGCACTCGGCCTGATTGGCCCAGCCGAAATCCTCCATGCAAATTACGTCTGCCTCAACTCCGACCGCGGGGAGCGCCGAAACGAGCCACTTAGGGATGGTCTGAACAAAACGACCTGATGATCAGCTTTCGCCGGGGAAAAAGCGCTTTTGGGCGCTGGACTTCAATTGAGGCGATGAATTCAATGCGTCTGGGCGGGATTTCCCGCATTACAGGCGCACCACTCCTGCTGCCGGCAACAATTGCCGGCGCACCATCCACAGGTTGGACAGCGCGAACAGCGTC
>Ga0222713_10000629_pt1 | contig 39781 bp, 26 predicted proteins | sample C33_649DmetaG_FD_165061 | JGI IMG/M metagenome (GOLD analysis project Ga0222713, IMG submission 165061) | Estuarine water microbial communities from San Francisco Bay, California, United States - C33_649D | ecosystem: Environmental > Aquatic > Marine > Unclassified | place: USA: California... | reverse complement strand
TAGTTGAGGATGCATTTGTACACTTTGATTTCCTGGGTGACATTGATCATGATAAATTAGTTGAGGATGCATTTGTACACTTTGATTTCCTGGGTGACATTGATCATGATAAATTAGTCGATGATGCATTTGTCCATATTGATTACCATAATGATCATGATAAATTAGTTGAGGTTGATTTGGATCAATTTGATTACCATATTGATCATGATAAATAAGTTGATGTTTCATCGGTTGTATTTTATTGTTTGGTTGATATATATACATATCAACATTATTTGGATAATACTGATATACAAATGTATCGTCAATAATAGGCAAATCTTTAGAAAGATATACCTTTTCAGTATTTGCATTATTTTGCACATCATTATCGCAATTTTTAGGATTTACACATTGTTTACACATTTTGAATATCATTATTGGTCAGAAAATACTAAAGTTATATATATATATATTATAAAGTTTTATATAATTTTGATAAAAAATGACAAGTTTACTACATTTATAAACATAACAATTATGACATTACTCGAATATATTAAATATATTGATTATAATTATATTAAAGGGTATGAATATGAACAATATGTTCTTGGTATGCTACATAAAATTTATGATGTAGAGGAAGCTTATCTATGGAAAAATGTACCATATAATTTATTTTTAGAATCATCATTAATTATTGATGACGATTGTATGAATATTAAAGATAGATATAAAACAAATGAAACCAATATGCGTTTTAAGGTCTTGCTCGATACAGGTATAGATATTGTTGCTAAACTAAAAAATAATGATATCTTATTAGTTCAATGTAAATGTTATCAACATAGATGTATATCACAAAAGAATTTAGGAGGATTTTATAGAATTTTATTAGATACAATAATGTATAATAAATCAGTTAAAAAGAGAGCTAACGTTATTGGATTAATAGCTCATTGTAATTATATATCGGACATTATCACATCAAGCTACTCTTATAAAAAAGGTATTGTAAGAGATGTATATATTCCATTTGACTGTGATCCAAATGCTCAAACGTATGTTCAAAATAAACTAAAAAGATACAAGGATATAGTATTTATTATAAATAGCGTTTTGATAATGCTTAATTTATGTTGTATGTACTTTTATTATTATAATATAAAAATGAGTACATAATTAAAATAAAACTTAAAATTATAAAACTTTCTAGAAATTTTCAAAAAAATAAATTATGTACTCATTTTTATATTTAGAATAACTTTTGGAATACTAATACCGAATACTATATCATCTATACTGTAAGCAAATCATTATATGATATATTGTATAACCCTTCCAAAGGATATAATAAGAATACTTTAAGACATCATTGCTACTTAAGGAGCCTCATTTTGAGTACATAATTAAAATAAAACCTAAAATTATAAAACTTTCCAAAAAATTTCAAAAAAATAAATTATGTACTCATTTTTATATTTGGAATAACTTTTGGAATACTAATACCAAATACTATATCATCTATACTGTAAGCAAGTTATTATATGAAATATTGTATGACCCTTATAATAAGAATACTTCAATACATTCTATGACTACTTAAGGAACCATAATTTGAGTACATAATTAAAATAAAACCTAAAATTATAAAACTTTCCAAAAAATTTCAAAAAAATAAATTATGTACTCATTTTTATATTTGGAATAACTTTTGGAATACTAATACCTAATACTATATCATCTATGCTGTAAGCAAGTTAATATATAATATATTGTATGACCCTTTCAAAGGATATAATAATACTTTAATACCTTCTAAGGACTACTTAAGGAACCATAAAATGAGTACATAATTAAAATAAAACTTAAAATTATAAAACTTTCTAGAAATTTTCAAAAAAAATAAATTATGTACTCATTTTTATATTTGGAATACTAATACCAAATACTATATCATCTATGCTGTAAGCAAGTTAATATATAATATATTGTATGACCCTTTCAAAGAATATAATAATAATACTTTAATACCTTCTAAGGACTACTTAAGGAGCCTCGTTTTGAGTACATAATTAAAATAAAACTTAAAATTATAAAACTTTCTAAAACATTCTTAAAAAAATAAATTATGTACTCATTTTATTTTCACCTATATAATTAATGGCTATTATAGAATACTTAAGACAATATAGATTTTTAAAAATGGCAATATTTGATCTTGTTGTAACATTTATATTTGCATTAATTGTACATAGTTTATTATGGACATACCCGTTAGAAATGAAGGATAAAGAACAACGTACATGGATACAATATTTATTTTCATTATTTTTAATATTTGTTACATTTTTAGGATTAGGTATTATATCTCATAGAATTTTCGGAATTAAATCCACGCTTTCTGCATACTTAGGATTTAATGATCATATAAGATAATATTTTTTGTAGTTTTTATCTACTATATATAAATCCCATATCATTATCGTCCATATTATCGTCGTCACCATCTTCGTCTTCTTGTTTTAATTTAAAGTCATTCTCTTGTAGAGAATCATAATTATTATTATCTATATAAATATCATGGTTTACATCATCAGCCTCATTTATTTCATCTAATTCCATAACCATTAAATTATGTTTTATACCTGCCTTTTTCAAATTGCTTATAAGTTGGTTTTCTTCTACTGTTTTGTTATTAAGTATATTTAATTTCATTTGTTTATTTTCCTCTCGTTTTTTGTTTAAAAAATTAATATTTTCCTGCATAGTTGGAAATTTAGAGAATTTCAACATATTTAGCATATTATTATGAATACGTTTTGTATTTTCTTCTATATAATTTTGAGGCATCTCCATTATAGGTAATAAATACAAGTTAGTATTAACTTCAGGATTACATGGAAGGCACATTGCTCGAGTAATAATATAAGCATTTATTCTATCGATATCTAGCTGAATATCATCATTTACAACCTTGTTTAGTTTATATAAATCTCTTAATATATTATTTATACTTTCTATAGAAAGTTGTATAATTTTATCAACATTTTCATTATTATTAGTATACATTTTTAGAGATTTATTAATTAATAATAAAGCATTTCTATAATTTACCTTCCCTATAATAAACAATTTATCTAACTCGCTATTTTTTGTTCTTGATGTTGTTTGTATTATTTTAATATTTTTATTAATATGTTCAATAAGTTTTCTAGAATTATCCTTAATTTCATCAATTATATTATTTGGTAATAAAGGATTTTTATTATACATAGTATCAAGCCATAAATCAACAATATTTTCATGATTGTTTATATTATAAACAAACGGTTCAAGTTTAATAAATTTTATATCATTTTCAATAAAACTATCTTTTAATATATTTTTATCTTGTGGTGAAAAACGTATATATCTTTTTTTATTTGTCTCTTTTCTTTTTGAAAACTTTTTTTTAATATCAATAAGGTCTTTACGTCCATTAACAATCAAATCACTATCTGCCTTATAATTTATATCAATTTTTTGTAGACAACAACCAAGTAAAAATCTATGTAATTTCTTATAATTAACACCAGGCATATACAATAAGGCATCTATAAAATCTGTTGCAATTTTATCAAACTTTTGTTTCTGTACGTTTTCTATCATAATTCTTTGTGCTATAACACCTTTTTCGACCTTTTTCTTTTCTTTTACTGCTTCATGATTTTTACGAATATCTAGAACTAAGTCCTTGTAATGATCTTCTATAACATTTAATGAAGTATTGTATATATTTTCACTCAACATATATTCATTAGATTCTTTGAGAAAATCTATAGCAATATGACATATATATGTCAATACACCATTTTTTTCCTTTTTTTGTAAAGGCACACCATATGCAAACCATTTATCTACATATACAGGGTTTAATTCATTTTCATTTATTGAAATACTATTATTTAGTATTTTGTCTTGGATAAGTAAAACCCACCAAGCTATAGATAAAGCAAATGCATCATTTATTGTTTTGACATACATATCATTTATTTCTGATATTATATTTTTAATATCAATGCTCATATTTAAATCAATACTGAATGATGCATATGGTGTAATTCTTGATATATCATATATTAAATTCGAATTTATTGCAATATTTTTTTCTTCAAAAACACGTTTTAATTTATTATATTTAGTGGATACATTTCTGAAATTTTGGAACAGTTCTGAACATAATAAATCTAAATCTATATGGATATTTGATATCTTAGCTATATTGTTTATTATGGGTAATATAATTTTAAGGAGTTCTATAAAACCGTGCTCTTCCTTGTATGTTAAATTTAACCAGTATTTTTCCAACTCATTTTTTTTATGTATATTTTCATCTTGAACATTATTTGCTTCGTTACCCATATCTTCAAACGCTTCATAGTCATTATTCTTCAAAATAAGTGGAACACCTTCATAATTATCATCATTTCCTCCATCTAATATTTCTTTAAGTTCATTATAAAGTATTATAAATTGTTTATTATCTTTATCATAATCAAATACATGATATCTTGCATATTCAAAATTTTCACGTATAGTATCATATTCTTCAATAATATTTCCGATATTTTCATTTGTTTGTATTAAATTGTCAATTGTAATTATACTATGATTAATATTAATTTCATCTTTAATAAATTTTATTCTACTAATAACTTGTTCTAATGTAATTTTATCATCATTTACATCTTTTATAATATCGTAAAAGTGCAATGATGGTATTTCAGGTATATTATCAGTGTTGATAATTTCAAATTTTTTATTTTCAAGTGCTAATTTAATATTTTGAAGTATATTAATTGTCTTTTCAGATAGGTTTAAAAGTTTCAAAGTTGATTTTAACTGATCAAAATATACCATTTTTTTATTTATAATATTGGGTATCTTAATTTTGATAGGTCTATTAACAGTAATCCTCTCATTTTCACCTTCTGTTATACTTTTCATATAATTACATAATATATCAAAATCGTCAGATGTAATAAAATCAAATGAGTATCCAAATCTTTTAAAATTATTATTTAAATTATCATAATCGAGATCAAAAGAATTTTGTAGATATTTTATTATTGTTTTAATATCAGGCCTAGTCTTTTTTACTAAGTTATCAATAGATGAAAATTGTTCAGATGATTGTAAATTAATATTTTTGTTATTAAATAAATGTGAAGTTATTTTTACATATAAATAATCATTTATTGTTGCTGTAGGTATCTTATAATATGAAGCCAATAACGGTACATTAACATCGTCTGTTGGAAGTATTGGATAAAAATGTGGAAAATCCTTATTATCTCCGATTAACTCTGTAATTATTTTATATTTTGGTTTGAAACGAATATAGTTAGAATCTTCATTATACTTTATAGCAAAAAAATACCTATTTTTAGCATCATTATACCTATCAACATTTAATTTAGATAAATTATTGAACATAATGGCGTCGTTATTTTTGTCGATATCGGAATGATCTTGTTTTTCAGCATCTATTTTAAATATAAAATTAGAATAGTCATTTAATTTTCCTAATTTATCATTATTGTTATCAAGAATATCATAAAATAATTGTGTAAGATATGTTGATTTTTTTTTATTTTTAAAAAAATCGTGCATATTATTTAATATTTCATCTCTAGATAGAGCTATAAATGATGGGTTATCTTTAATCATTTCATTTAAACTTATAATTTCCAAATATTCTATTTCATCTAACTCTTCATCATCTATAATGTATACATTATTGTCAATATCTATTGACATATTTCTTCTTTAATACATTATTATAAAATATATTTGGATAAAAACAAATTAAGGATTTTTTAGTCCTATTTAATTAACTTTATTATCAATTGCAAATTTATTCCAATCAGTTTTAATTTTTGTTAATTCTTCAACTAACGATTTGCAAATATGTTCTAGAAAGGAAGCAAATTTATTGGCATTAGTTTCTTCTTCTAGTGTAATACGTAAAATCATAAGAGACTTCAATGGATGTGGGCAAATATATCCAACATATAAACATTTTGTAATTAATCCCAACTTATTATTAACCCTAACACATTTATCATGTATGTATGACTGTAGTGCATTTCCTAATGTATCATCTTCGTCGTCTATAAAGAATTCATATGTATTTTCAATATCTTGAAATTGTTTTAATTTTACTGTATCTGAATTATTTATATTAATAACTTCTTTTTGCAATTTGATTAATTTATCAATAATAATGTCTAATGATTTTGGTATAAGATATTTTGGACCAACACTTACATTTATATGTTCTATTTCAAATTTAAATGCAATAGGGTCGCCATATTCGTTTCTATAATATGCACGTTCTTTATCTAAAACATTGTTATATTTCATAGAAGGATCTTGAATATAATGAAAGTTACATAATGATACAGGGTTAAATGATGCGTTATCTCTACCTGTTCTTTTTACAACTTCTGCTGTGAAATGTAAATGTTCTCCTGTACGTAACCTTGTTATCAAAATGTTATCATTTGATACCTTATTAGGTGGAAAGATAGATGTTAACTCAGCAGCTTTAATAGGCACATTATTTCTTGTTGCTGTTATCTGCTTTGTAGTTATATTTTCTATCTTAGAACCTTCATTTTTGACATTTAACTCTAATTTAATGGTTCCGTCTTCATATGTTTCTAATTCGTCTTCAGTTAAACAAATAGGAATAAGACCAATTCTGTGTGTTATAATTTCATTATGTAAAGCACCAGTATTGGTCAAAATATTAACTGTAGGTTCTTCGGTTTCTAATGCTTCACCAATAACCCCTGGAATAGGAATATCAGTTAAAATAACTCTTCTAATACCATTAACTATTGCCAAATCAATATTGTGAATTTCAAATGAATGATTATTAGAAGGATCCTTTGAGTTATATGAATAATTACGAAACATTATTCTATAATATATAAATAAAATGTAATACTCTCTATATCATTTTTTCTATATTATACATAAAAAAAAATTATATTAATCTTTTGTTTTGGCTTTCCATTCCATTGCTATTTTTTTCATTAATTCAACAACGGGTTCTTTTTTTTCCTTTCTCATTTCACACATACGCTCTCTAACAAATATATTATATTTAGACAGTTTTTTTTTACACATTTTTTTATGCATGGGTTTTCTACCACCTCCTTCAACTTTATCGTTTTCATTTTCATTTTCATTTTCATTTTCATTTTCACCACCCTTGGATATATTATGTTTTACAAAATGTTTTTTAGTCTTAGGTTTAGAAAGTTTAGTTGTAATTTTTCTTTTAACTATGTGATGTAATTCAGTATTTGAAGCATCTTTAGGTTTTTTTACGACCTTTTTAACTTTTCTAACAGGACTTTTAGATACAGATCTTTTTACACTTTTACTATCGACTTTTCTAGAAGGCCTACCTCCTTTTGTTTCAGATACCATTCTATTTAATAATGATTTTTTATTATTCGTCTATTGAATATATATTTTTACCAGTAATTATTGCATTTATAGATATACCAATTATTAGTAACATGGGAATAGTTGATAATATAGTAACAATCCAACTCCATATATAGCATTGACCGGTAGTGAGACAACTAATATTATATGCTCCTAATAATAATACTAAAAAATATATAATATAAGCTATTATAAATAATCCTATACCAAAATTGTATATAGAAAGTCCTAGTGCAATAAATGTTGCAATTGTGCTAATTATTAAATAAATCCACGCTTGTGTACTAAATATATCACCCATTTTATTATATTAAGAGAAAATATTATGAAAGGAGGCTATTTAGGATAGTAAAACACATCGCCGTTCTTGGGGGCATTTCATTAATTGAATTCAAAGCAAAGAATTGAATCAAAGTCTTAATGTTCTTTACATTATTACATTGACATAGATAATAATATACATTTCCTTGATTAATCGTTTTGTCCTTGTAGATAGACACTTGCTGGTTACGCAATTGAGCCAAGTGATACTGAATAATTGGAGGAAACTGTTTATCCATTTCTTTGTTCATCTTAAAACGATTATATTTTGCATAATATGTAGTAGTTGCAACATATAGATTAAATAAACTATCTTTTATTGTTGAAATAGCTGTATGAATTAGATATGTAGGATCAAGTGTCTTACCGTTATTGTCAATAGGATATTCAATATCATGTACATATTGATTAATGTAATCAACAATATGATAATCTGCTTTATTTTTCATATAAACTGTAAGCATATTGATCCAAATATTTGGATTACATGGGTCAGTATCTTCTCTAAAATTGATTTTATCTGTTGAAATTTTGTAAAGTTTTGTTTGTCCCATAATATTTTTCTTAATAATTACACCATAACAGCAAGAATTTTCATTAATATATTTAGAAGCATCATCAATATTTTGAAACTGCATAGGATATTTTACGCCAAGTTGTAATAGATTTGGAATCATAACAGAATAAATATCTTTTTCAACCAAAGAATCACGCTGTTTTGTATTGATATGAAATAAAACCTTGTAATTTGGTCCATATACAGATGTATAGTCAATAATGTGGTTATTTTGATGATGAATAATTAAGAATTCATATGCCATAGAAGGATCTAAATTATCAGTAAACATTTTTCTGATTTCTCTTGAAATAACATCCGGTTTTTCTGTTGCAATCTGTAAGTCAGTATAGTTATTTCTGAAATATTCAAACAATATTTCATCCAACATATTGCCATGTTTTTTGGTTGGATGTGAAAATTTTGAACTATTTGCGTCTGGGCAACTCGATGTACCAAAATACCATTCTCCTTTATAGTTATAAACAGTTATCATTGTACCATCATATGCTTCATAACATTTATCACAAGGGTCGTAAATTGTATTAATATATGTATCATAATTAATTCTATCTGGAATAGAATTAGCAAATGTAACAACAACATTACCTTCTGTTAATGCAAAGTCTAGGACTACGCTTCTACACTGTTCATAAAGATCCTTGTATTCATTAACATCGTTTCTTTTGTATGTATTATGAAGTAGTACAATATCAGATCTCCCTTTGAATTTTTTGATTTGCATACTTGGCCAAAGATGCCATTTTTTCAAAACAGCTAGTAGACAATTAGCATGGGAAATTGTATGATTTTTATTTTCATATTCTTGATAAGTATAGTTGATAAGATCATTAATATTTAGCGGGAAACTAGTTTCAGATGAATTGTTTGAATGCATAATTTTTGATAGAAAGAATATGAACTGAGAACTATAAAATAGTATATCTTATATAATCTTATATCATTTTTTAAATATAATAAGAAAAAAAATCTACTTTTTGTTTAGTTTTGAAGTATCTACGTATTTATCAAACCAATCTTGTCCAACCTGTTTTGATGCTTCGTCTGAAGTTAGTTCATTTGCAATTATTTTCTCTCTCATGTTAAGAAAATATTCCAAACTAGATGAATCAAATTCGCCTTGTTTGGTAACCATTGCGAATAACATAGGATATCTTTGAGCAAAAAAAGCAAAATCTAATTTAAGTTTTGAAATAATTTCTTCATGATCTGTTGTTTTTTTATTATTATCTATATATAATTTAATATCCTTAATGGTATTGCGGATATTTTGGGTATCAAGTCCATCTTTGACAAAATCAAAGTCATGTGTTTTTGATCTTTTAGTAGGTCTTGTGTTTAACTCTCTTTGAATATCATCTGCCGATTTATAGCTAAAATCTATATTAGGGTTCATTTATTTTACTAGCAAATTTATTCTTTATATGTATATAGAAAGAATGAAAAAAGAATTAGAATATAGCAAATTAGATTATGATCCTAATGTACCTGCGCCTGAACATCTTAGAAATGCAGGGCTTTATACCGGTGATGTACTATTTGACAAAAAACCATGGGGAAATAACTATAAAATAGAACGCATTAAACCAGATGCTGTGGCGTATTGTTCACAATTTTATGCGAAGCACCATATACCTACATATAATAGACCTGGTAATAATACAATAAATACAAACCTGTATAACACTTATAAACCTGAAAACACAGATTTGGAATATAATTTTAGTTGTCATGTTTTTCACCCTTAAGATATAGAACAAAAAAGTAGTAAAAAGTAATAAAAATTTGGTTATAAAATGGCAGAATATAAAACCATACTCAATAAGGATATAATAAAAGGCTTAGAGAACCATATAAAGAGAGAAAAATGTAGAACATAAGCAAAGAAAAACGAAGGTCATATATGGTAATAAAAAACATTATATTATGATGAATAATGAAGATTATGAAGAAACAGATAAAGAATAATTGTGTGTCAGGATATGAACAGTCCTCGTTAGAGTAAAATGATATAATATAAAATAATTAAAAAACCAAAAGTATTATTAGCTTATTTTATTGTAAATTTAATAAACAAAAAAAATAAAATGTAAGAATTATAAAGACTAAAAATCTGCATTTTACACCCTTGAAGATTTAAAATGAACAATAATTCATATACTTCAAGGTTATACTATTTCAAGGAAATGTAAATTATGGTTATGATACATCGTGTAATATACCTGATTTTTTACTATGCAATATAAACGCAGAAAAAAGGTTGTTAGAACCGCTACGCTTATAGTCCAAATAATAGAACTTTCGTTCCAAACACACCATTATTTAGATTAATGAATAGGTTGTATGTATGGTAGAGTTGCATCACTATTGTTATATACAATATACAAAACATTGTATCATTTTCATAACAAGTTTGTATCATTTTAAATCTTCAAGGGTGTAAATGTGTAAATATTTAAATTTTTGGTTATAACATATAACATATTAGTACAACTTCAATTGAGGTTTTTTAATTATTTCTTTATGTGTTTTTAGAAAATTACATATGTAGTTGTATGTATCATTGACTTGATCAAATGTAATACCACCTGTAATCAAAATGCTTCCACTCTCAAACAAAGCACCTGTTACTTTTTTACAATCACCGTCTTTCATTCCAGACCCTTTTCCGTAACAATGTACAGGACATTTACATATACCATTTTTCAAACTATCATTTTTATTCCAAAAGTACTCAAGTTTAACACCTTGATATATACCAGGTTGAAAACTACATTTATTATTATAAATGTCGTTAATAAACAGTTTATGTATTTCTTTTCGTCTTATTTCAAACCCTTTTGTAAATTCCTTATCACAATATACTTTAAAATCTGTATTAATCATTCGTATTTTAAAATTTTGATATTTTAGAAAAAGGTTATATCCTTCATGGTAGTCTACGATTATACTTTTGTTAAGATTATTATAAATTCTATATATTTCTTCGATAATGAAATTGACTATAATCTCTGTATGTAAAACGTCCTTAATTCCAGTTAGTTGTATATTACCGTTTTTAAATATTTTTACATTTGGAATATATTTTTCATTAAATCTGTATATTACTGTGACTTGATTATCAAATCTATTTTTTTTAAGCGTATTCTTCTTACTCTTTCTCCGCTTTTTTGGATATACACCCTTATTTACATCATCATTATCTTTTAAGAATTGAACCCAAACAATACCTTCTTGATCTTCTACTACATTCAAATTATCAAATAATATTCCTAAATCTAAATTAATGTTATCGCCAATATTAGCATTGCACGTTATTGTAGAAATTCGATATGGTGAAAAATATATTTCATCTGTCATGTTTATGGCATATAAGAAAATCAAGATACTCTTATATCATTTTTTATATTTAAGAGGAAATAATTAAATTTAATTTATTATCAATTGTATTATTATGTATTTTTTTTATTGCAACATTATGATTACATCCTTTTGTTATATTCATATTATCCGTGATATTTTTAAGATATGATGTATTTACAACTTCGTAGTTGAAATTAGTTGAAATCATTGGTGGGAGATTGAGAAGATGTGTCTTGTCGTTTGTAACATGAGCTTTTCTAAATTCACAAATACTCATAGGACCATTAAAAAGTTTTAATAAGTATTTTGATGGTGCTGGGCGAATAGGGTGTGTAAAACCATAATGTTTACTTAGCATTTGAATAAAACTATTAATTTCCCATACTTTATCACTTCCACAATGTATGGAAAAATTATATGCATTAGAGCATTCTAATGAACAGAAGTTGCCGTATAATGTATAAGTATCACTAACAGTATTATATTTATAAGGCATCCCATATGTTCTATTCTCTATAGGGTGACAACACCAATAACAATTATTTGAAGCTTTTGTTATATCTTCATTAAATACATGTGTTGATAATTCATTTACTGTATATTGGTTATCTATAATATTATCCTGTATATCTTGAAATGTATTATTTTCATTTATGTAAAAACAATTAGGTTCATATGGTTCAGGTACGCAATAACTTGTATTTTCACATTTATTTATTTCATTTAATTGTATATCAGATATAGGTAGTTGCAATATAATATCTTCATTCTCAATTAATGTTACATCCTTTACTATTGTGTTCATCAGGTTTTTTTTATTCTTATCTGTTTGCAATTCTTCATTATTGACTTTTGATCTTCGTGGCATAATTCTTTATATATTTTATGGCATTTATTATATAGATACATATATTATTTATATGTATTTTGATTTTCAAAATAATCTCTAAAATACTTTAAGCTTGTAATTAAATCTGTGTTGAAACTCTCTGTTGGATTTTTAGTATTTATACTAAATGTTTCTCCCTTGTTAGAAATGCATTTTTCCTTTATTTCTTTTAATTCTTTACTTAATGAGTTAATAGTATCTATTAGATATTTGATCAAAAATCCTGCTAATACAATAACAATTAAAAGCAGTAGATCCATCCCTCTATAAAAAGAAAAATAAAAAAAAGGTATATATATTGTCTTATATATTAGGCAAATTTCAACCCAGCCCCACCTCCAATAATTTCAAAAACATTCATCGTAATTGTATATACGTTTACTAAATAATCAAATTCATATTCGCTCTTATCATTCAACCTCAATTTTTCATTTATATTTTGATTTCTATATGTTCCATCTATTTCCAATCTTAATGTTGTGTTTATTACAGATCCATTAAATGACCCTGTTGGATTTACCTTTTCGGGAAATAACGCAAATGAATAGCAATATATCCCTATTCTAGGAACATTAGTATGATGTTGATATGGTTGTAAATAACTGAAATAATCAGCGTCTTTTTCTATTCGGAAATTTGTTTTATTCCATATTAAAGCAGCGCCAGTAATTATCTTACTAAATTCATTATACGTTGAATGTGCAGTATAATTATTATATATATTGAATTTTTGATAATCGTCTCTTCGTAAAGTCCATATGATTTCCTTGGCATGTCTATGAATATTTAAATCTATATCGGTTTTTGAGCTCGATTTTGATGACACTCTTGCTTCAGTAGATACAACAACCTGTTCAACAATGTATTGCATCCCTCTTTGATTCTTTGAATTTGAAAAATTTGACATTAATAATAAACTGTCTCTTTCTGCAATTTCCAAAAATATATAGTTTGCATCTATATATGGATTTAAAGCAATTATTGGTGCAAATGTATTGATATTTATATTATCATTATGTAATGAATTATAAAAATATGGGCTCACATACATATCAACTACATCCGACCATACTTGATACAAATATTCACTTCCCTTTGTATATATAGTAAGATATACTTCTGATAATTGTAATTTCAATAGTGGTAATGCTAATGATGGATTACGAGTGAACCAAAAATTTAATGGAACATATAATCTTTTTGATTTAATTGACGGAGCTTCTCCTTTTGAATAATCAGATACTGGGTAAAAAATATAAGAAAATCTATTGTTTTTTATACACACTCTTGTATCGGATATAGTCGGTGATATTAATTCTTGTACCTGTCCAACTAACCTATTATATGATCCATCGTCTTTGAGTGATAATTCGTTCCAAATTGTTAGCCATTCTCCAACTAAAGAGTCTATAACAACCCCGCCTATATTTATGGTAGCTTTTTTAATGAACATATTACCTATGTTTTCTATCCACCTAAATTTGTATTTATCTGAAGAATATATATTGGGCAATGTAAAACAAAAATACAAATTACTTAATAAATCGCCAAATCGTTTTATATCACATCTATAGAAATAATCTTCACCTTCCGGTATGAGTAATGGACTGGTTATAAAATTAAGAGGTATACTTTCCATGGAAAAGTTTGTATGTCGTTTGTATGCATACTTAAAATAACTTAACTGTGGATTTTGTGTTATATATTGATCTTGTTGACCTGCTAATACTAATTGTAATAAACCCCCTCCCATTTTAATGTTTTACTATATTTTATTATATCAATAATATTTTATATATATAAATAATTCTTCAAAATATATATAAATGCAATTATAGGCTAATGTAAACTAATTATACTAAATATAACAAGACACATAATAAAGTTATAAAGTTATATTAATCCCCCTGGCAATATCATACAATATTACAAATACTATATTTCTTTTAACATTAAACATACTTTCTTCTTCTACCATCCTTTGATATTTAATTGACAAAGATTCAATATTGGAATATATATCCATATAATGTTGAATAACTTTTTCGGATGTTTCTTCATTTGCATTTTTCTTAATAATTCTATTCACAGATTGCATTGATATAGTTTGTGAATAACCTTGTATAAAATTTACTAAAGCTTTTTCATCCATTATTTTTTTTGAAAATTCATCAATATATTCTGATACAAATATATCAATATCATCTCTTCTATACATTTGTGCTCTTATGATATGAGGTGCATCGTTAATCATATTAAATGATATTATATCCATTTTGATGTCTATATATATATATATTCTAGCGATTTCTCATTTTTTTTTAGTATTTAGTATATAAGGATATAAAGATTTAATATTATCTTTTATATTATGAATACTTTGTCTAAGAAAGATACAGATAATACACTTATTAAAACAGATAACCCTACACCGCTTGGAAATATTCGTACATTGGAAGGTCAACTTGAAAAACTCAAATTGCAAAAAAAAGAACTAGAAGATAAAATGTTGAAATACGATGATCTAGAAATTAATACTAAAAATGTAGAAGAAATGGAAAAACTTGAAGAAGAATGGGAGTTCTTAAACGGATATCACAATACTTTAAGAGATCAGCTAGTTGTTATTATGAATGAAAATAATGTAATAATTCCATCAGTCTAACTTTTTTCATATTTATTAATAAAATTTAATATTTTTTCTAACGTTCTTTCTTCTTCAAATGTACCTACAATTTTATCTGAAGAATCAACCGCTATGATGGTTGGAACAGAAGTTATATTAAATTTAGTCGCACGTTCATTATTATTATTTAAATCATATTTGTGTAAACTAACATTATTCATTTTCTTTTTCTCCAATTCTTCCCAAACACCACTTTCATTGAATTTATTGCAAAATCCACATTCCTTAGTATAATAATACTCTATTTTTATATTAGATTTATTCTTATTACTAGAACTTTGTATACTTGTGAAAGTTTCTTTTATTGTATCACCGTTTATTAAGAAAAAGGCTACAAGACAAATTATTAAAAACATGAAAAAAATCAGAATAAAATTATTTTTACCTGCTTGTTTTCTCATAAAAATGTATTACTATCTATTATATATTTTAGATAATAATTGTATTGTTGATATTATTTAGAGTAAATTTCTTATATTTATCTACTAAAACATCCTTAATTTTTTCATCTATATCATATGTAAATGCTATAAGATTGTATGAACTAGATAATATATTACTGTAAATATAGTCCAAGAATTTATCAAAAATATCATAATTCATCAGAAGAACTCTGTTATCGATTGTATCATAATCTTGGTTCGTAATTGTATGAGCTATAAATACTGAATGATTATATTGTTCCAATTGTTTCGCATACCATTCTTCTTTTTTTAAGTCTGTTACTACGATTGCTCTATATATAGAATTTTTATGATATATATTCTCTAAATCTTGAACAAACATATCAAACATATCTTTATTAGTTGATTGTATATTATTGTTTTCATTTTTTTCTGTATATAGTATCATATTAACTTTGACTAATATATTTACTAAAATCTTAAATATAAATCAATTTTTGTTTACATATAAGATTTATTAAAATATATTATATAAAATAAATGCATGATAATATAATCAAAATTAATTTTTCAGTTTTTCAACAGAAATACAAGGAAAAACTTCATAAGGATATTCCAGAAAATATTTTATCAAAAGTGCATAATTTTAATAAGGAATTTTCTTGTTTTAATACCCATTATGATCCTAAAATGATATGGGAAAAAAAGAAAATCACGAAAAAAGAAAAACCATTCGTAAAACAAAAAAATAGATTTCATATTATTATACCTGATTTTACTGATAATTCTTTAAGCAAAAGGCAACTTACAGGTTTATTGAATAAACTTACTGATAAAAATAAAGAAACCATCTATATGAAAATAAAAGAGATTATAGATCTTAATCATGATGAAGAATATTTTACACTTATTTGGTCATATATGAAATCATGCGAAAATGATTTATATATACATATATTGAATTTTTTTGATAAAACATTTATAGATTCTAAATTAGAATATGAATGGAATAAATTTATTGATAATAAAGGATGGTTACCGCCACAGTACATATTTGAAAACAATTTATTACTTTTAAACGACGAATATGAATTATATTGCAACTACGTAAAATGGAAAAAAGAAATTAATAACATAAACTATGTTTGGATTAAATTAAATAGAGATGTAGATATTATTTTAAATGATATTTACGATTATATGATTTTATATATAGAAAACAAATGTACAGAACATCATAATATACATAAATATATTGTAGATATATTTTTGGAACAAATATATAGAATATTAAAATATGTAAATAATGATAAAATTGTTGAAAAAATAGGAATATTAAATGTAAATGATTTTGAAAATTCTTCTAGATTTTTGATTTATAATATTTTAGAAAAAAAATAAATACTCTATATTATTAGATAGTATAATGAAACAACCTGATTTGAGTATAAGTTACATTGGTGGATTGATATTAAATATATTGATATTTATTTTGCTAATTGTTATTTTAGTATATATTTATAAATTAGAAAGTATAGGGTGTGAATGTGCTTCACATAGTAATAAGGATTTTATCAAGTCATATACAATAATATCATTAGCATTCTTGATATTTTCATCATTTATTTCAATTGCAGATATTTACGAAAACTTTGGTGAAATTATAGCTATACTATTTTCAATAATTACTATAATTTTCTATCTTATATTTGTTGTATATATTTACTTAACATTTGAGTATGTTAGATATCTTATTAATGAAAAGTGTAAATGCTCAGATGGTATAAGTAGAGATATTATAATGATAGGTACAATGATTGAACTCTCATTATTTATGATAGCTTTATTTACAGGAATTATTATACCTGTTTTAATTGAGTCTATTTCTTCTCTAGCAAATAAGGTAATTACATTTAAAGATGATGTAAAAGAAGGTATTTATGATCCTATAAAAAGCATAAAAAAGACTCCAAAACGATTAACCAATTCTGCTAAAAATATCGGAAAATTCTTTAAAAAATCAGTAAAAGATTTGAAAAAACTTTCTAAAAAAAAGTAAATTTGGTAAGGTAGTAAATACTGATTTATAAGTACTTATTTTTTTTGATATTATTATAATTGTACCATTTCATTTGTAAATTGTTTTTCCAATTCTTACATAATTTAAGATGATCAATAAAAAAATTAAAGATTATGACATACTGTAATGTAGATATTATATCACTACAAATTTAATGTTCTTGCATTACCTCGACCTTTAGTACCTCTAAGTATCTTGATATCTGCAGTATCCTCTATAATAGATGTAATTTCTTCATCACTTACAGATAAGGTCTCTATATTTGTATCCATATTATCAAAAGATATCTTATTATGCACATTTTTAATAATATTGTCAATATCATCAACTGGTTTTTTATTAAAATCAGTTATCCCTGCACTAGATATGCGACTATCTGATGGCCCACCTAAAGATCCAAAAAGATTACTTACCATATTGAATAATCCCATACTCCCGTCATTTTGTTGTTTTATAGAAGAAAACTGAGGAGTTTGTGAATTATTACCAATTATATATTGTTTTGCAGCAGCATTTTGAAAATGTTTCATTAATTCAGGATCAGATTTCAAAACATTTTCAACATCAGGCAGAGGTTGTTCCTTGAACATTCTACTTGTCAAATGAAACATAAATGCGCTTCCTGATAATGAAACGAAAAGACGCATTTCAGGTGCCATCTTCTTTCCAGAAGATTTATACTTTTGATGTAATTCTTCAAAAATATCATCATAATCATTCATATTTTCATTAATTTGTTCAGACCACCCATCTAACTTGATGGCGAATGGATCATATCGATTATTTAAATATTCAGTTCCAGAAACGATTGCCATAAGCATTTTTTGTTGAAATCTTACACTCGCATCCAGCTCTTTTTCTTTAACTATACGATGATATTCGTGCCGCATCTCTTCAATATCTGAATTCATATTAAACTTGAATGGAATTTTAAATCCTTTTGATTCAAGTCTATCAATTTGATATATAATTTCTCTTTTTTCATTTAGTTCATTCATAAGTCTTTGTCGAGGATCTGAAGATTTCTTTTTGACAATTTTGCTATTTGAACTACTAGTGTTATCACTCTCTGATGAGCTATTACTACCACCACTTCTACTCCCTTCACTCCCTTCACTCCCTTCACTCCCTTCACTCCCTTCACTGCTATCATCTCCAGATACACTAGATGTCTCACTTTTAACAGCATTATTTTGTTTTAGTTTAGATACGTCAGATATCCGACTTGATGATGATTCACTGTCGTCATTATTATCACTATATTGCTTCTTATATACATTCATTTTTTTCATAAACTTTTTTCTATCATCCCCATCTCCATCTACTGAACTTGTTCTCGATGAAGATCTAGAAGACATAGAAACTACGTCAGAACTTATCTTATTTCTATTAAAAAGCATATCGTCGTTTCTGAAATTACTAGTACGAATACGGTTTTGTTTATTTGGAATGTTGAAACTTAATGGTGATTTAGTGAAACTATCTTTATTTAACTCTATTAAATCGTCATTTCTATTATTTAAACTTAATGTTGTCATTTATATATTATTTTGACACTTAAACGCTTATATATTATTTACAAATAATATATTGGATATATTACGCACAAACACATTATTTATTATAACACAATATCTTAGGTATGTAAAATTGCAAAAAAATAAATTGAAAATAATATTTAATATTATTATGAACATATGTATTTTAACCATTCTCTAAAAAACATTTTACCACTTTTTCTATATTTTTCTGGATGAAATTGTATTCCTATATTCTTATTTTTTTTATCATAAATCATAATTATTTTATCATTTTTTATAATACTTGGTGCAAATCTGCTTTGCAAATTTATTACATAATCTCGATGATAAAAGTAATATTTTGATTTAGGTACATAAAAAGGCTCCTTAATAATATATACATTTGTATATTTCCTGTAATTACAGAAACTTTTGATATTCTTTTTACCTACAATATACTGTAATCCATAACAAATACTTAATATAGGAATATCTGTTTTTAATATTATTGGTTGAATAATTGCACTGGTTTTATCTCCTACAAAATAATCAGATCCTGATATTATTATACCATCTATATTCTTTTTTAATATTGTTTCAATTCCACTAATATTATCCCATCTCCTAAAATATATTTTCACATCGTTTTCAAATGATCGCTTAAATCTGTTTTTATGTAAAGCAAATACTTGTTTACTTGAATACATATCTATTATAAGTATTTTTCGCATATAATAAACTGTCCTATTAAATCTATATAGAATAAAGATAATTTAGATTATTCAACTCGTCTTGATTTTTTATCTTGTTGCGAATAAAAGAAACTGCTTGCAAACAAGAATCGCTTAAATCATCCTTCTTTTTATTTTGTTCAAATAATTCCAATAATTTACTATCTCCTTCAATATAATGTTTGCAAATATCAATGCTAATAGCCTTGTTTATTTTATATTTATCTCTTTTAAAACCCTTTGAATTTTTTTTGGCATTTTCATCAATCTGTACATTTATGTGAGGTTGATATTCGTGGTTTTTAGTCTTTAATGACGCATTTACTAGTATCACATTACCAACCTCTTTATCCCAGTGTTTAATTAAACTAAAATAACAATATATAATATGTTGAATAGTCTTCATAACACCATTCAAATTTGACGGTTGATTTTCTATTAAAACATAATCTATTAAATCAATACCTAATTCTTTTAGTTGCCCTATGACATTATCCATTTCTGTAAATATTCGTTCTGTAATATCATCAATACCTTTGAACTCTTTTTTAGTTTCTGCTAATGTTATAATTCTCCAATCTATTATCTGTATTATGTTAGTATGTTTTAATATACATATAGCTAAATTTTTAACACCTATATCAAAACTTATATATATCATTATATATATATGAAAACTATTTCTTAATACTTTTTTGAAGGACTTGTACAATAGTTTTATTAAATACTCTCATATTATTTTGAGCAATTATATTTGCTAAGTCCTTCCAAAATATATCATTATCAAATGTAGCATTGTAGCTATTCACACGTCGGTATTTTTTATAAAGCCATTTATGTATCTTCTCTAGTATTTGAGCATTTGTATTATGATGTTTATTATATATCTTTTTAGATGCCACAAGTTTAGATACAAATTGGTTAAGCTCTTGTATTTTATGATAGTCGTGAGGTATATTATCCCATAAATTTTGAAATTGAATATAGTTGTATGTTGGACATATTAAAAGATTATCCTTATAGTCAATAAATGTTGGATTATTGTCAATTATTAACAGATTATTTTTTATATTATAGTTTTTAGGCGCCTTAATAGATTTTAAAATTATTGGCAATATATTTGCAACAGATTTTTTTAGATTGCCAAATTGATCTAAAATACAGTTATCACGTGTAAATATAGGTCTATTAAATTTTATTTTGTTTTGCTTTTCAATTATATTAATCTCTTTTAAAGCCCAGGTTTTTTCTGAAGCAGTATAAACAAAAAAATGGCTATTTGGAAACATCTTTCTCATTTTACTGATAAAAATACCAAAAAAAGGTCTTACCAATTTCGAACAGCTATTATAACATTCGTTTAGTGACTTATCACATAATGTTTTATGTCTTGAAATTGCACCTAATTCTAACTTGTTCATATCTTTTTTTTTAACAACCAAAGTTTTTCGAATAATTTCTTGAATATTATATACATCACATTGATAACTACAATCACCTATTATAGTTCCGTCTAAATCTAATATAAAAATATACGGTACATTTGTATCATCACGGTTTCTTGTTATATTCATAAATCTATTTTATAACTATATTATTTATTGATATATGAGCTAAAATAACTCAATTTATTATTTTTTTTAATATTCTATATTAGAACTATATTGCATAATGACTGATTGTAAATATCCAAAATGCAAATATTCTGAAAAAACTGGCAAATGTATCAAACCAAATGGATATATAGAATTAATGGCATGGTGTGGTAGAAATAATATACCGAATTTTAAACAATTATGGGAAAATAACAAAGCGCATTATAGAGAAAAAGCATGCGAATATTTCGAAGAAAGAAAAAATTATGTAAAACCGCTTAAACTTCAGAAAGAATGTCTTCCTGGCAAAGAACGTAATCCGAAAACAGGGAGATGTATTAATAAGTGTCCTTTGGGTAAAATAAGAAGTTTAAGAACTGGTAAATGTGTAAAAATAAAACAAGAACAACCTCTTATGAAATCACTAAATTCAAATAAAAGTTATCCTAAAATATTAAGCGCAAAACCTTCAATACAATCTCGTAAAAAAACCAGACAATCTCCAATACATATTAAACAAGAACCATCATTATCTAGATCGACGAAACCAGATACAAAATCCTTATCCACGAGAGCAGTAATTGGAACATTAAAGAGATCTACTAGCATATCTTCTAGACCTGCGTTATTACAATTAAGCAATATATTTCAAAAACAACATATTGAAAAGAGAAATGCAAAATATATGAAACGAATAAGAAAAGATAAGGTAATTGGAATTACAAAAGCAGAACATGATCCTATGAAAAAACATGTTATACAAGATAAATTAATTCTTAGTCTAAAAAAACCTATTAAGTTGAAAAAAAATCTTTTTATAAAGGATTTTTTCGACGCTAATACCAAAATAGTTCTAGAAGATCAAGAAAAAAGATCATTAAAAGAGTCTATTACTAAAAAATCTTACAAATCAAGCACTGATAAAGCAATTATTCAATTTATAAAAAATATAAGGGCTAGAAAAATTCAAAAATATTTGAAAAATAATTTGCTTAAAAAATATTTTACATTGGATAAAAGGTTACAATATTTTAACTATGTCAGAAGTTTTGTAAAAAATATTGATAAAAAATCATGTATACATGCTAAGGAATTCAAAGATAGAAAAAATAATACTTTTAAAGGGTTTACTATTAATGATATAGTAGATTTAGAAAAACAAATAGGAACACAAAGTTCTTATGGTGTAATATTTAAAACATCAATTAAGAATATGTTAGGAAGATCCCCTATTGCTACAAAACTTATGCCTGTAAATGCAGAAAATTACAAAGAAATTACAATAAATTCACATATTACAAAAAATATACTTAAAAAAGGTCTGTCTAGACATTTTCTTCTCACGTATAAAGCATTTGAGTGCAATAAAGTAAATTCTAGATTACCGAAAATTATAATGAAATCATCACGTTATTATATATGTTTAAATGAATTAGCACATGGAGATCTTGCTGTTTTATGCAAAAATGAGGATTTCTTACATAATAACGAATTAGTTACAAACGTTGCAATACAATGCATCCTTTCAATATTATCATTTCATAGACTCGGATATATTCATAATGATTGTCATTGGGGTAACTTTTTATATCATATGACAGAAGATGTTACAGGGTATTATCATTATATTGTTTATGGTAAAAACCTTTATCTTAAAAATTGTGGCTATACAATGATGATTTATGATTTTGGATATGCTGAAAAATATACTCCTCTCAAACATAACTTAATTCAATCATTCATTGATGATTATACAAGACCAATGCAAGCATTTATGAATAAAATGTATTTCGGATGGTGTAAATTTAAAGACCTGCCTAATGATATAATTAGTGACTATATGTCTAACTTTAATACAAAAGTTAGACGGTCATTACCTACTGTAAATGATGAAAAATCATTATTTGTTAATGTAATAATCCCTTTGTTATTGAAAATGCCATATAAGGTTTTACACTCTACATTACCAAGTGGTTGTACTGTTATTAATTCATCGCCTTATATAATCGATGAAAATTTATCATATATTGAATAATTATCTATATTGTTGATTTTTTTCTACATTTTTTAACCTAGTTTGTATATAATTATACATACTATTAAAGCCACTATATATCATCTCGTTTATTTGATCTTCTGTAATATCCATATATATTCCATTTTTGTTAATTTTATAGCTCATAAAGTTCTGTAACAAAATTGTATCTGGAATATAATAATTATCCAAATCTTTTTCATTTACTTGTCTTAAAATTGCTTCCTTGAGCCTTAATGAATTCATCATATGAAGCATTTGTTTGATAATAACAAATATGCTTATTTTATCCACATTCATATTAGAAACTACATCGTTATTTTTGTTATATAACATCATCCCTAAAATATTTTCTTGGGAAATATTTTCAAACACTTTTATAGGAAAATTATTTGATAATGCACCATCATAGTAATATTCACCATTAATATAAACAGGTTTACATAAAAAAGGTATAGACATAGATGCTTCACATGCCTTAAAAACAGATACATCCGGTGTAGTTTCTATAGAAAATATTGTATTTTCACACCTATTTATATTTGTTGTAGATATATACATATTGACCCCAAATCTTTTAGTAAGATCTTTAAAAGTAATTTCTTCTATATTATCGTGTTTTTTACGCAAAATGTCCTTTAAATTATCGATGATACACGATGATGAACATAAACCTAACTCTGTTATTAATTTATAATAATTCTTTTTAGGAATATGATTGATACCAGGATTATTAAAACATTCATACATAATAGTTTCAATTTCATCCATATTATATTTAAATGCTATCATTAATCCTATATAGGATCCAATAGATGTAGCTGAAATATGTGTTATATTTTTATGCAAATTTTCTAAATATATATATCTTAATGCGCCAACAAATATTACACCATGCATCCCACCACCTGATATTACTAAATGTGTGATATTAAGTTTATTCATAAATATAATAAATGTATAGTTTTTATTTTATATAATAAATGTATATCCTTGTTTTTACACACACACATTCACACACACAAGCACACATTTGATTTTTTATATTTGTGTATATTCTGTAATATCTATACCGTAATGACACATTGCTTCCTTTGCAACGTTATTTTCAGCTTCTTTTTTTGTACTGCCAGTTGCAGTTGCTATAACTGCATTATTTCTATCTTTTACACAGTATGTAAAAACTCTGCTATTTTCTTTTGAAATTACGTTCACTTCATAAAATTTTGGACTATCTTGTAGTTGATGTTGCATATAAGATACAAGCATGTCTTTATAGTTGTTTTTTGTCCGGATTAACTCACAAAAGTCAATGTAATTCTCAATGATATATACAATCCAACTTTCTACAATAAAATAACCAGCTCCTGTAAAAGGTGCTATTTTTATATGTTCTGGAAGATTAATATAGTCATCGTCTGTTTGAAAATCTAAGAAAAGCGCTCCTAAAAATGCTTCAAAAATATCTTCCATAATTTTGAAGTTTTTCCTTCCATTTGAATCCTCGACTTGTTTTGATATTATAGCAAATTTAGGAAAACCTATTTTTTCAGACAAAAACCCTAACATTTTACCATTTACAATTTTTGTTCTGATTTTTGACAAGAAACCTTCGTTTTGATCTGGAAATCTACTGTATAAATAATTGGCTACAATCATACCAAGTAGCGAATCTCCCAAAAATTCTAAACGTTCATAAGACATATCCTGTAATGGTAAACAATCATCTGGACAATTAGTATTACTTTTATCAAAATTAATATTTTTCATTGTACAATATGATTTATGTACAAATGCAGTTCTATAAAGATTGATATTTTTGAACTTAATTTTTTCTAACCCATTATTCTTAAACAAATCTACAAGATCATATTCCATAAGCAAAATGTTCTTATTATTATAAGGAAGTTTTTCTGCCTCTATTTCTTTTGTCTTATTGTGAATGCCCTCAATTTTCTTCATAATTATATGTATTTATATGTATATCCTTTTTATCATTTTTTTTCAATTATACATAAAGAAAATACTATTAAAATATAATTAGTATTATTATTTGTTTTATATAGAGTTATATATAAAATGAATTCTGTAGTTGCAAATGGCTTTCTCCCAACAACATTGGAAGTAACTTCTCTTGGTATTGGTTTCGCCAATATTTCAAACTTATATAAATTAGATTTACATGATGACGAATATTTAGTTATAGGCGAAAGGCACACCCCTACAGACGATCCTTTGGATACAAAATGGAATATGTTAGTAAATAGTGATGGTGTATGTGTAAATGCAAGTAGACGTGTCTATAATACTATAAATTCAAATCTTGGAAAAACAGCTGGGTTATACGTTGATAACAATATTGTATGTTCTGGAAATATTCACGCAAAAGGTCTTATTCTTGACAATATTACTATAGCAAGCAATATAAATTCAAATATTTTAGATAGTTTTATCAAACAAATAAATGAAAAAAATCAACCTTTCCAAAAAGGTTTTACATCATATATCCCAGATACTACTGGTGCAGTTGCTAATGTTGATAATATATTTACAACTTCTTATATTTCATTAGGTGGTTACGGTGACACATTTAGTAATTCATATCCTCTAAATATAGTAGAAACTGCTAATAATACTATTGACAATATTCATATTTGTATTAAGAATGATGTAAATAACGACAGTGAAGCTGTAAAATTGAGATTTGGTATAATTGGTGGTAGTAATATATCTCCTTCTGTTATTTCGACAACAGAAGGTATGCCTCTCGAATTTCATGTTAGCGTTTCTAGCACAGGTGTTAATAATTTATATGGTAGAAATTCATTACCAAATTATAATGATGAAAACCATATTAATATACCAGCTATGACAATAGATAGTCAAAGAAATGTCGGTATTGGTACAAATTTTACTAACGAATTCGTATATAATAAATTATCTATATATGGTCAAAATATCTCAAAATCTATCATTACAGAATATGCAAAACTTCAAGTACAAGGACTATGTTCATTAAAAGATATTATGATGTACGACTATTATACTAAACAATATGCACATCTTGACGATATATATGTTAGATCAAAAGGAATGACTATTTATGCAGGACAAATTAATGGTGGTGTATTTAATGATTTTAATTATACATTCTTTTATGATTTACAAGTTAATCAGCTATTAAACGTAAAGGACACATTAATTGTTGATAATAATGCAACTGTTAATAACATATTAAATACAAATCGTCTCATTGTTAAAGGCGTGTCATCTTTCGTTAGAGATGCAATATTTAATGATAATGTATTCTTCCAAAAAGATTTAACACTAAATCGAAATCTAAATTTAGCTTCTGGTGATTTATTTTACAATGGTGATAGAGTAAATATATTAAATACTGTACCTATATATTTAGACCCGTCTATTATTCAAACATCAAATATTACCAGTAGCAGTGTTTTGGTTTTCGCACAAAAAGATATATTGAATATCAGTGGCAAAAATGTAGCATTTCCTGGAAGAGTTGGTATTGGATTAGATAATAATGATTCTTATAATGAGCAACTTAATATTGTGAAAGACGTTGGAACAAAATATGAAATAATGATGCGTGATAATTCTGATGAAAATGATCCTAACGGTTCTATTGCATATATTGGTCATTTATCTGAGTTAAACCAATTTGATAATAGTCTTATTATTAATACAAATAAACATCCTAATAAATGGAATAATGTTTATTTTTATCCTGGTAAAGATATTGAGAGATATGGATATATATCCAATGGCGAACCAACATTAGCTATAAATCAAAATAATCGTGTAGGTATAAATACATCGCGTCCTAGTTATGAATTAGATGTTGTTGGACAAATTTCAGCAAATGATATATTAATACGTAGAAATCAATATGCTTACAAAACAGCTAATTTTTTATACAGCAATGATAATAATCTAAGGTTTTATAATATTTATGATCAATTATCTGATAAATTCTGTATTAATTACAATTATATTACAAGTACACGTGATATGAAAGGATTAAATGTTAGAAAAGGTATTAATGCTGACAACTATTATCATAATAATACATTGATTGAAACTCTAAAAGTTAATAATGATATGAGTGGGTTTTACACCAATAATAAAATAGCACTCGGATGGACAAATGAAAAATCAGTAGCACCATTGCAAGTTAGAAATATGACCACAAATAATAATAATTATTCTGCTATAAGAATATACAGAGGTAAAAGAGGTGGAGGTGCTAATAATAATGCCGACTATAGTGGTGTAGATATATGCGATTATGAAACTGAATTGCCAAACTTAGATAGAAATAGATTTAGATGGTTTATGTATAAAAATCACCTTAATAAAACTGGCACAGATAATAAAAAACGTGTAGGACCATTACAATTTGGATATATGAATAACTCCGACGCACCTACCTCATTTGGTATGTCTATGTATTATTCTGAAAGTGTTAACATGTATCATATTGATATTAATAATCCAGTAACTGATTTTAATTTTAATCCTAATACTGCAATGTCTGTACATGGAGATCTTGATGTATACGGTAATATAAATATAATTGATCAAACAAATGTTGGATTTACATACAAAATTAATGGTATTCAATATTCATCTAATGCAATTCAAAAAGTGATTGATAATACAGATAATATAAATACATCATTTGGCGGTGATGCAAATAAAAATGATATCGTAATTAATGCAGAGAAAATCACACTTGTACCTAATCATACAACTTTGATTGGATATGCAGATAATTGGTTTCTTAACTATGCCAATAATTTGCAAACTTTTTATAATAAGACATCTACACCACTTATTGTATATCAAAATAATATTCAAAAAGCTGTAGCTAGATTTGCTACTACAGGTAGTGGTACTATAAAATCGTCATCTTCTATTGAAATAGGTACTTATAATACAGATTTGAATTATGATGGCGATATCAAGAATATGGTAGAATTTAAAGTAAGCGGACTTCACAATAGTCAAAATACTTTATTGGAAATAAGTTCGTACAATAAGGCAATAAACTCTTATAATCCATTTATTAGTTTTTATAATAATTCTATTGGATGTTACACTCATATTGGTAATAATAATGCTTATAATACAGACACTGGTGAAATTATTTTGCAAGGTGTAACACTTCATATAGATGATCTAAATAAATATGGCTTACAAATAACTAATCGCGAAGATATTCCTGCAATTAATTTACACAGAGTATACGGTGATAGTAATATTTACTATATATTGGGTGGTAGTGATGATGAATATAAATTTAAAATATCAGCCGCTAATTCGAAATTTGATACATACAGTCCTACAAATATTTCTAATTCATTTGTTATAGATGCTATTGATAAAAATGGTGTCCTTCGTAATGGAGCACGTTTTGGTTTCAATGTAGATACATTATCTGATACTATATGTATTGATAGTGTATACGATGAACCATCTGTAAAAATAACTAACAGATATACCGAAAATCAATTATATAATCAGGCAAGTAGTATAACAATTGTAAATAGTAATGTTATATTAAATACACATGATGGTTTTGACATTGCTCATAATAATTATAGCAAATATATGTTTACATGGGATAATTCTATAAGCACATACTATACAGGTGTTAAATATACTATTGATCCTAATAATATTCCAGATAGAGATAATAATTGTAATATTATATTTAAAAGTTATAAACAAAGTAGTAATTTTGTTATTAATTCTAATATTATATTGAATAATTCAAACACTTATAATACATATCATAATGTAAATGTCGATTTTTATACATCTAATATTCATATTTTACACAATTCAAATGAAATTCTAAGTATGAATGTTTTTGATATGAGTAAATATAATGATAGAAATATTATTATATTGCGCACATCTAACTGTTTTATAAATTTTTCCAAAGAATTTAATATTACACCATTAATTACTTCAGAAAATTCAAATATTGATATTAACGTTGATAAAAATGATATTGTGTATCATGATGTTTATATTTTATCAAATTTAATACCAATCCCTACAATAAATAATATTGGATTTGGTAGCAATTATAATTTATATTATAGTTATAGTAATTATTATACCATTCCAAAATATTTAAATCCTCATTATTCAGTTATTGCATCGTCTAAATTAACATTTTCTAGCAATATTGTATCATATGGAAAACCAGAATTAAATAGTAATATCTTTCATATTCATAATAATATCTATACGTTTCTTAAACAACCTAATCATAATATTATTGATAATACTTATAATAAACATTTTACATTCATCGATAATAACATTAGACTTCTTGGTGCAAATGGTATATATAATAATATATATATTGACACTACAACTTCGAATACAATATGGTATAATGACTATATTCCATATAATGGTAACTTTTTAGCAATTCGTACAAACAATTTAAATCTAGAAACATCAATATTGATTCCAGAAACCATGGTGGCCGCAGAAGAACATAGATTTTTAAATGTTACAAATTTAGGTATTAATGTTCTATATAATGTCAATTCAAATGCCAATATATCAAATATATATATCGATACTTCTATTAATTTTTTGGCAACTAGACCAAGAGGTTTAATTGAAATTTACGATTATACTGATAGAATTGTTAAAAAACAAATGCATGAAGAAATATATCAAGATAAATTTTATATTCTAGGTATACCATTTATAAATGATATTGTCATTAGAGATTACTATTATGTATATGATTTTGACACATGGTATAATTATGAGGATGAATATTATAATAGTTTCTTTTTAAATGTAAATCATATAAAATATCTACCACATCTAACATTGGTTAATTATATTGATTTAGATAATTCTGAACCAGACCCTATTGACAAAATTCATAAAATTTACAGTTATGACGGAACACTAGAAGTATTTATGGAAAGGAAAGAAGGTTATATGGATAGTATTTTAAGAATAAATGATCAAGGTGATGCTTTCATAAAGAAATCTATAACTACTAATGATATTGTAATTGATGGATTTATTTATGATAAGGATGGTAATAATTTGCTTAAAATGCTTAATGACGACTTTTCTAATCAATTCCGTGAAATATTTACTGATAAATTTTACTTAAATTCGTGCAATATTATTATAGAACCTACTGGACCTAAAGGTATAGAAATATATTCAACTCAAAGAGTAAATCATAATAATTTGAATTATAATATTTTTACTATTTACGACGATGACAATTATAATACATACAATATATTTAATGTACAAAAAGGAGGTAAAATTACTATAAATAGAGAAGAAGATGCTAGATATGATGTTGATATATATGGGTCTACATATTCAACCCAGATTATTAGTGAAGTAGTTTATACAAGTAATTTGCTCGTTTATGGTTCAAATGCTACAGTTTTAGCACCTATGTATAATTTCAATAGGGTTACTATTGATAATTCATGGAGTGAACCAGGAGAACCTACACTTAAAATAGTAAATAGGGGACAAGAAAATGTTATGGAACTTTATCATCATACTACAGAAACTTGCAATTTAGTTATTTTGGTTTCTAATTCAGGTTTGGTTGGTATTAATATAGAAAATCCACAATATGATTTTGATGTATTTGGAGACAGCCACGTAAGTGCACTTATGAAGACTAGCAATCTTGAAGTTTATGGCGATGATTCAACAATATATAGTAGACTTATGATGAGTAATTTTGTACAAGTAACAAATCATAGTGAACATTCTGCTTTTAATTTAAATAATTTTGGACTTAGTAATGCTCTCGAAGTATTTAATTTCAATAGCAACTGTTTGACTGTGGATAATAAAGGGTTTATTGGTATTGGTACAGATAAACAGTACCCTGAATATCTAATTGATGTTAGCGGCGAATTAAGAATTAATAGACCATTACATGAAACATATATTGATTGCTATATATTTTATCAATTTAGAAACCAAGAACTGTTAACATTTGATAGCAGTACTAACGGAATTAATTTGATAAATTATGGTGGTACATATGAGTATATTGATAAACGAAATAGTATAAATTTACAAAATGGTTCATATTTTTATTTTGAAAATGATACATGGTCTTCGCTTAATGATATTGTAATTAGTGGATGGATAAAATGTAATAATCTCTCTCATGGTGATTATATTATTAATGTGAAAGAAGTTATAGAATTTATAAATATTTTATTTCCTAGAGAAAATATTACTAGTAGTTTTCACATTGATACATTAGGACATACAATTAGAACTATAGAGAGTTCTTTTAAAGATTATAACAACGCATGGCACTTATTTGATAACCTATATTTTGGAACTGAAGGAATGACTGGGCGATGGGGGTGGGAATCACAAGACAATTCATATAATACTTCTACAGGTATTGCAATTAATATAGATAAGTATTTCAATAACGATATTGACTTTTTTGGTGAATGGATTATAATTGATATGGACGATGATATCTATTTAGATAGATATAGACTATTTTTATTTAATGGAAATAAACAGTGTACACCTAACACATTCAGATTATATGCTAGCGACAATTTAAATGCTTGGAATAATCCATTACATAATTCATGGGAAATTATAGACGAAAGGATAGATATTAATAATTGGTCAGATGATGTTTATAAAGAATTTAAAGTTCATAATTTAACTAAAAAATATAGATTATTTGCTCTTGTTATACACAAGATACAAAATGAAAATAACGGCGCTGTTAATTTTACACAAATGGAAATATTTGGAAAGGTTTCTTTAAATATATATAATAACGTTTTGACTATTCAAAAGAATTTTGAAAATAGTATATCATTCAAAATTAAGAATAATGTTGTATTTACATATGAATACCCAGAAAATACTTGGTTTCATTTTGTATGGAATATACCAAATACTTTAAATAATGGATATATATCTATTAATAATAGTATTGAATATGAATTTGAAGGTTACGAACTAACTGCATCTTATTATTTGTTATCATCAAATATCTATATATTTAATGTAGCACATCCTGATAATATTGGAAATTTAAATGTTGCAGAATTCAAACTAGTTTCCCATACATATATTGATAACAATAAACTATATAATGCTCCTGTAATCGTTACACTACAAGATAAGGTTGGGATTAATTTATTCAACCCTACTTATAATTTGGATGTTTCTGGAGACGCTCGCGTCAGCGAATTACTAATGACATCTAATATATTAGTTTACGGTGATGATACAACTATTTTGACAAGAATGTTAAATAGCAATTTCGTAAAAATGACAAACGATACAGAATATCCAGCACTAAAGATAACAAATTACGGTATTAGTAATGCTTTTGAAGTATTTGATGACAATAGAGTAGGTCTTGTTGTAACTAAAGGGGGGAATGTAGGTATCAATACTTATAATCCAGTTAATGATTTTGAAGTTATTGGAGATGTGCATGTTAGCAAACTTACAAAAACTAGTAATATGCTAGTATACGGAGATGATATGACAGTGCTAACAAGAATGTCAAATAGCAACTTTGTTACTATCAGTAATTTTACTGAACATCCTTCTTTGAAAATAAATAACTATGGTACAAGTAATGCACTTGAAGTATTTACTGACGAATTGATAGGATTAGTTGTAGCAAAAAGTGGTAATGTTGGTATAAATACATACGAGCCTAATGAAGAATATAAATTAGAAGTTGTAGGAGATGTACATACAAGTGCTTTGACTAAAACATACAACCTTTCAGTTTACGGTGAATTTGTAGATATAAGGGCGCCAACTTTAATACAAAATACACAAACAGGTACTTCATTAACAATCAAAAACGATGGTCCTGCAAATGTTCTTGAAATATATGATGATAGTATGATTGTTGTTTCAATACCCAAAAAAATTGCAAGTGATGATATTAGTGTTATTCCTTATAATAAAATTGGTATAAATTTATTAGATCCTAGATATACCATAGATGTTAATGGTGATGTATATGTTAGCGAATTATTGATGACTTCTAATTTTGAAGTATATGGCGACGACACAACTATTCACACCCGAATGTTAAATAGCAACTTTGTTAAAATTAGCAACGATAGTGCACATCCTGCAATGAAGATAGTAAATTATGGTATAAGTAATGCATTTGAAGTTTTTGATGATAACAGAGTTGGTCTCATTGTCAGCAAGGGAGGTAATGTTGGTATAAATACCTACTATCCAGCAAATGACTTTGAAGTTATTGGCGATGTTCATGTTAGTGAACTAATAAAAACTAGCAATTTACTTGTATATGGTGATAATGTTACATTTCTGACAAAGATGATAAGTAGTAATTATTTTAATATTATTTATAAAAATGATAAAACAGCCTTTAAAATTATAAATGAAGGATCTGGAAATGCTGTAGAAGTGTTAAGCACAAATACATCTAATTTTACTATTGCCAATAACGGTTTTATAGGTGTGAATACTCAAGATCCTAAATTTCATATAGATCTTATTGGCGATGCTAGAATAAGTCAAACTTTGTATGCGTCTAACATTGTGGTATATGGTGAAAATACAAGATTAGACACTAAAACTTATCAAAGTGAAAAAATGGAGATTGTATCACAAACAGTTGGACCTGCTTTGACTGTAAAACAATTTGGTATTGATGATATGTTTCATGTATATGATGATGAAGACATTGTCTTTGTTATTAATAATACTAGAAAAGTTGGTATTAATATGATGCAACCTAGATATGATCTAGATATTACAGGTGATGCTCACGTAAGTGAAATATTTAAGACTTCAAACCTTTTGGTTTATGGCGACGATGCTACTATAATGTCTAGAATGCTAAATAGTAATTTTGTTAAGATCACTAATAACAGCGAACATCCTGCTATGAAAATTAATAATTATGGATCAAGTAACGCTTTAGAAGTTTTCGCAAATAATAAAGTTGGTTTAGTTGTAACAAAGGAAGGTAGGGTTGGTATAAATACATATGCACCTACAAAAGAATTTGAGGTTATTGGAAATATGCATGTGAATTCTTTATTAAGAGTTTATGAATTAGAGATTTATGGTGGTCAGATTGTAATTAAGACTATGACTCTTAATAGTAATTTTGTACATACAGTTAATGAAAGTGCATACCCAACATTTAAAATAGATAACCATGGTACAAGCAATGCATTTGAAGTATTCGATCACAATATATCCGCTTTGACTGTTGCAAAAGGTGGGAATGTTGGTATCAATACATATAATCCGAAAGAAAAATTTGAGGTTAGCGGAAATATGAATGTAACTGATAGATTGAGAACATCGAATTTTTTGGTATATGGTGATGATATGACCATACTGACAAGAGTTCTTACAAGTAATTTTGTAAAAATTAGTAACATAAGCCCACATCCAGCTTTGAAAATCCAGAACTATGGTACTAGTAATGCTTTTGAAGTTTACGATGATAACAAACTAGCTATTGTTGTAAAGCGCGGTGGTCAAGTTGGTATTAATACATATGTTCCCGAACATGATTTGCATATTTATGGTATAACATATTCGACATATTTCAAAGGCGATGGTAGCAATTTATATAATGTAAATTTCTTGGATCGGGACACTGGTATGCTTACGGAAGGGAGTAATCTTTATTATACTGCACTTAGAACAGGAACAATCGCATATGCATCAAATGTGCATGCATCTAATTTTGTATATAACGTATCTAATATTTTGAAGAATGAACTTGACTTATTATCTAGATTTGTAGATAATATTTCATTACAAACAGGATTGGGAAATGTTGTCATAGAATATGATTTTGAACCTAATATATATTATGATTTTACTGACTTAATAAATACTAATAATAATACTATTCTAGATGAAGACAAATATGATAAGTTTTTTACAGATACTTTAAATCTACCATTTTGGTACAAATTTGATAATACTAGTTTACTTGTGAATTTTGGTAATACAAATACAGGGGGTACAACATATAATCTTATAAGTACTTCTGTTAGTTTTGATACTAATAATTATAAAATTGGCAGTGCATCTGCTAAATCAGATAGTTCTATTGCTAAAATGGACATTCCTTCGTATAATTGGAGTACTTTGACTATGTACTCAGTTAGTTTTTGGGTTAAAATAAATGCTTTGAATGGTAATGATATAATTGTTACTGACGCAAATAAGGTATTACGTATTACAAGAGTTGCGAATAATGTTAACACAATCAATATAGCAATTGGTGGTGTAGATAAAATATTAGATACAAGTGGTTATGTGAATTTTTGGACTGTATCAGACTGGAAGCATTTGACAGTTACAGCATATAAAGACGCTACTAATAATTGCAAGGTCGCTGTCTTTATCAATGCAATATTAATATCATTTGATATTGATTTTGGCGCATGGAATTTGAGTTCAGCGACAAGTTCTAGTATTTCATTATTTGGTAATGGTACAAACTATTTGAATGGTAATATCGATGACTTTCGTATATATAATAAGATTTTAACATATGAAGAAATTAACATACTATATAAAACAGGCGATGTAGATGGTAAAACAAACTATCCGGCAAAAGTTGTAATACCTATTGTAAATACAAATACAATAACTAAAGAAAATGGATATGTTAGAAATGCTTTGTTATGGACTTATAGTGCAAGTTCTGCATCATCACCATACTTAATTTGCGATAATAGCGCTAAAATTCAGGGATTGCTTAATAGTTTTCATATGTCTAATGGTTTTTCTATTCATTTTGTATTTAAAAAGAGTATTGAAACAGGTCAAAATAGAGTATGTGAAATTTTTACTATTGCTAATGGTTCTTCTTCATTTAGTACACAACTTATTAGAGCGGTCATCATTGGAAATTTTTTGCGATTTTACGTAGGTAACATAGAGTATGCATCCGCTGAAATAGATTCAAATGTTTGGTATATCGTTGATCTTGTATGCAAGATATCATTTGATTATTCTACTATGTCTTTGCTAATATATTTGAACGGATCTTGTGATAAATCTTTTAATGATGTAAATATTCCTTATACGCCTTATTCGATTGCAAATGTTAGCAAGACTAATTTAGTATTACTAATAGGATATAATCTAAATCTTGGCACAAATGATTATGAAAGAAGTGGTACGAAATTCTATTTAGAAAATCTAAAACTATTTAGTAAAGCCTTAACATTAGAAGAAATAGATGGTCTAATATATAATTTTGATACTTGGAAAGGAAGTTCTGGTTTTGCTCCTAACGGGTCAAATATATATTTTCCTTATGGTAATGTTGGAATAGGCACACACAGTCCTAGAGCAGATTTACATGTAGTAGGAAATACTTTGGTTGAACTAGGAGATATTTATAAAAAGACACAAGTATATATACAAAATATTATTACACCAGATGTATCTTATATTTTTACAAGTCTTTCTGCGACATTTACTACTAGTTATTTGTTATCAGATAATAGTTTTGGATTAAATTTGACATTCTCAGGAATAGCAAATAATACTAGCTATACTGGTATTATTTCTTCTGGAACTGGTTTTAGTACATCGACACCTATTACATACAATATTTCATATAGAAATTCATTCTCGTGGAATAGTGGTGCTACTAGCGTATATTTATATCATTCTGATCCATCAAATATCACTAGATTTTTGGATAAGATAGATAATAAAGGTTTTACTATGCATTTTTTGTTCAATCCAGGAGCTACAATCAATAGAAAAATTCCTATATTCTTTACAGGTTTAAATAACGGTGTTAATTTCATTTACATTAGCATAGGAAGTGATAATAAGGTTTATTTCAAATCTAGAAGTAAAAGCAAAGATACAAGTGGTGCTTTCATAGAAGATACTTTAGCAAGCATAAATACAATTACAGCTAGCAGATGGTATATTGTAGACATTGTTTTTGAAATATACGGAGGAACAGCATCTGTTATTATGCATATTACTGATACTACAACAGGTGTTATAAGTACCACAAACAAAATAGTTGATTTCTTTGAAAAGTTTGACATTAATAAAATATTAAAAGTTGGTTATGTATATAGATGGGAAACTGAAAGTGGTGCTTATGATGATAGATTTGAGAATGTTTTACCAGATAATTTGGTTTATAGAATAGGGTCTCATCCTTTAACTGGTGAAGGTAATTTTGCAGGATGTAGTATTCAAGACTTTAGAATATATAATGATGCTTTAACATCTACAGAAATCAATAAACTAAAAACAGGGAGTACAGATATTAATTATGTTCAAACATCTCTTAACGAAGCATACGGTATAGAAAGATGGAAATCTAATGGAGGTTATTATACAAATAACCCTACAAAGTTTATAACATATAATGATTCTTATGTTGGAATAGGTACTACAAATCCATTAGGAAAATTTCATATAGTACATGATCAAGTTAGTGGTGCAATGAATTATCCTGCATTTACAGTCAATAATAATCATACAAGTAATACAATGGACATTTTTGCTGGAAGTAGAGCAGGTTTTATCATGGATAGGTATGGACATGTGGGAATGGGTACAACTGTTATATCTAGTAGAATGCATATTGTTCACAACAGTATCAATAGTCTCACATCTGAAACACAAAATGCTAATATTTATGGCATTGGTCTTCTTGTAGAAAATAATAATACTACTGCAAGTACTGCAAACAATTCTGTAATCCTAAATAGAATAAATACTGCATCTACTGGTAAAGTAATATACGGACTAGATACAGGGGACTTTGCGTGGTCTATATGGTCTAGTGGTAATGCAGATACTAATAAATTATTAAGAATTAATAGTACAATTAATGGCGATATTACTGCTATTTCAAATGACAGGATTGTAATTAATGGTAATAATGGATATGTTGGAATAGGAACATCTGCGCCTACAAACAAGGTACATATTGAACATAACAGTGCAAATAATAAACCAAGTGATACAGGTGGTATTGCATTATATGTATATAATTCATCAACATCATCAGGTAATAGTAGCGTTATTTCTAATCAGATTGCAGCAAATGATAATACATCGAAAGTTATTTATTCTTTAATTGCTCGAACAGATGCTAGTGCTTTTGCATGGTCAATATATATGAACGGTGGTGATACTACAAATAAAACTTTAAGATTTAATAATACTGCAAATGCATCAAATGCAACAGATAGTTTAGTTATAAGAGGTGATAATGGTAATGTCGGAATAGGATCTACTACGCCAGTACAAAAATTAGATGTATTAGGAACAGCTGCTATTTCGGGAAATACTACTATAGGTGGAACATTTACTGTGACTGGTAACACAACTTTATCTGCTGATTTAGAAGTACAAGGCGGGGATATAACTACTAACCAAACATCTTTTAACTTATTAAATACAGGTGCTACTACTGTTAACTTTGCTGGAGTTGGAACAACTATAGGAATAGGATCTACTACTGGTACAACTACTATTAATAATAACGCTACAGTTAAAGGTGATTTAGAAGTACAAGGCGGGGATATAACTACTAACCAAACATCTTTTAACTTATTAAATACAAATGCTACCACTGTTAACTTTGCTGCTGTTGGAACAACTATAGGAATAGGATCTACTACTGGTACAACTACTATTAATAATAACGCTACAGTAACAGGTACTCTAGCTGTTAACGGTAATACGTTGTCTACAAGTCAAACATCATTTAACTTATTAAATACAAATGCTACCACTGTTAACTTTGCTGCTGTTGGAACAACTATAGGAATAGGATCTACTACTGGTACAACTACTATTAATAATAACGCTACAGTGAAAGGTGATTTAGAAGTACAAGGCGGGGATATAACTACCAATCAAACATCATTTAACTTATTAAATACAAATGCTACCACTGTTAACTTTGCTGCTGTTGGAACAACTATAGGAATAGGATCTACTACTGGTACAACTACTATTAATAATAACGCTACAGTGAAAGGT
>Ga0222713_10000628_pt1 | contig 39786 bp, 39 predicted proteins | sample C33_649DmetaG_FD_165061 | JGI IMG/M metagenome (GOLD analysis project Ga0222713, IMG submission 165061) | Estuarine water microbial communities from San Francisco Bay, California, United States - C33_649D | ecosystem: Environmental > Aquatic > Marine > Unclassified | place: USA: California... | reverse complement strand
TTACCAACTCCAGCACTTGGATCAGGTGCAGCAATTTCTTGTCCATTAGTTCTTGCTTGTTGCATGAAGTAATCTTCGTGCGCAAATTGTTCAGAAAATGCACTCATGTCACCACGTGGTGAAACGTTTTCGTTCAAAATGAGGCCAACCATTCGATAAGTAATCTTGCACCAAATCCAGTTCCACCTTTTACATTTTCACCAGCATCGGTTTCAGATCTGCCTGTACCGGCAATATCTAAGTGCACCCAAGTACGCTCTCCCACAAATTTCTCCAAAAATAAAGCTGCAGTTACTGATCCGGCTGAGAAGCCAAACTTATCGGCTAGGTGGTTAAAATCTGCGATATCGCTATCTAACGCCACTGAGTAATCATCTAAAAGTGGCATATGCCAAACCTTTTCTCCTACTTTATTTCCTAATTCATGCAATTTTTTTGCAAGTGGAATTTTTCGGGTATACATCGCAGCATATTGACGGCCAAGCCCTAAGGTTGCAGCCCCAGTTAGCGTTGCTACATCAACTAGGTAATCTGGATCTAACTCTAAATCAGCATATGCAAGCCCGTCAGCTAAAACTAGGCGACCTTCTGCATCGGTATTTAAGACTTCAACTGTTGTGCCACCAAACTGTGTAATTACATCTGAAGGACGAGCAGATGTAGCAGATAAAGCATTTTCGGCCGCCATTAAAAGTGCAGTAACTTTTACCTTTGGCTTAACTTTCGCCATTGCAACTGTTGCAGAAAGTACTGCAGCAGCTCCAGCCATATCACTTTTCATGGCCGTCATACTTTCATAAGGTCTTTTAAGTGAAATACCGCCAGTATCAAAGGTAATTCCTTTACCAACTAAAACAACATGAGGCCAACTACTTGAACCTTTTGGTGCATAAGAAACCTGAATAAATCTAGGACCAGGATTAGGTGATGAATTTCCTATTGCAATAAGTCCACCAAAATTTTTTAATGCTCGACCAGATTTAACTGAGATTGAAAGACTGGAACTTTTACTTGCTGAAACCATTGCAGTGGCTTGCTTTGCTAACCACTCAGGATTTTTAATATTTGATGGGGTATGGATTAAATCACGCGCTTGCCAAACTGCAGTTGCCATAACCTGTGCTCGCTCTACCTCTTCTTCAAAATCACCATAAATGACAAACTCTGGTTTTTTATCCTTTTGTTCACTTTTTAATGTGTATTGGTAATTTGAAAGTATGAATGAAATTGCCTGATTAACAATTTGCTCTTTATCATTTGATAAAGCAGACAAAATTGTTACGTTACTCCCCTTAATCCTGCGCCCAAGTGATGTGGCAGCTTTGCGCATATCCTCATTATTGGAATCGCCAACACCAACTAGATAAATTCGCTTTAAGTTTTCATTACTTATTGGTACCTCAATAATTTCACCAGCTTTGGCAGTGAAATCTGGCCAATTAGCAATCTCAATATTTAAATCTAGTTTCGTATACTCAATTAAGGCTGTTATAAATCTACTTTTAACTATTTTGATTTCATCACCTGGAAAAACAGGAACGGCAACAGCAGAGAATGATGAGAAATCTAAATCATCTTCAGTTAAGTAACTAAGTTTTGGATATGGATCTATGAGTTTATTGAACATAACTCGGCTTAAAGTTAGGTCAGTCGATTACTTTTTAACTAATGCGACCGCTGCTTGTAAAACATTTCCTAAGTTGGTTGCTTCTTCAACATTTAATTCAACAACTAGTCGCCCACCACCTTCTAGTGGGATACGCATGACCATTGAGCGAGCCTCTTTGGTGACCTCCATAGGACCATCACCAGTTCTTGGTTTCATCGCTGCCATTTAACTCTCCCCTGCCAAATATCAATCAAAGCCTTACTAGAGGCGTAATTATCCCTTAATTACCTACGGGTGGGAAATCCTTATAAATACCCTTATGAAATCAACCTAATTAGGCGCGATCTACCTGATGCAATAACCGTAGTTACTGCTCGCTCTGGCACTCCAAGTTTTTTAGCTATTTCTGCTGCACTGATCATTTTTACTAAGTGTAAAGTCAAAATAAGTCGCTCTTCTTCTGGCAGAGTATTGATCAACTCAGCAATCGTCTTAGCGCCATCTTCAGTGGTCATAAGTAAAGTTTACTCAGTTCAATCACTACTTATTGACTTAAGCGGAAAGTTGCCTTGCAAACCTGTGAAGTGAGAGCCAAACTCCCAGCAATAAGAGTGGTTTCATGAAAATCAAAACATAAGTTGGCGCAATTAACTCCTCTTGCCAGTGGAAAACTGTGCGGTTCCGTTTTCTCTTTAACTCAAATTTGCCTGTTCCACGAATAACTCTGCCGATATGCACAACTTCACAAAGTACTGGAGGCTTCCACTTTGTCACCTCCATAGTGTCTAAAATACCGAAACGAAGTTTTGGATAAAGCTTTGGAAATAATCCAGTAAAAGCAAAAACTAATACTCCCTTACCATTTTTAACTGTCTTATCTTGATCAAGCTCAGACCAAACTTTTGTCTGTAGCATCCATTTACTTTGACTTTGCCAATCAACTAATAATTTCCATACAGTTTCAACTGGCTTATTAATCTCTACAGTCAAAGACAGATGTGATAATTTCTTCATTTTATTCTTATCGCATCTAAGGTTGATGGAATATCTTTGCACCAGCGGACTAACTCTGCTTGGCCGGTTTTCATAAAATTATGTTCAGCAAGGTGATCTAGCGCAGTTCTGAGTGGATCATAAAATCCCACCGGATCACATATTGCAATTGGCTTACTATGAAACTTTAGGTAACTACCTACCCAGATTTCAAAGAATTCTTCTAATGTTCCAATTCCACCAGGAAGGGCAATAAACGCATCTGAAAGATCTTCAATTTTTGCTTTACGAGTTCGCATATCACTAACAACATGCATTTGAGTTGCATCTTTATCTTCAAATTCAAGATTGATAAGTGGTTGGGGAATTACTCCAATAGTTGCAGCCCCTTTTGATCTTGCACCCTTTGCGACTGCTCCCATCATCGAAGCTTTTCCACCGCCCCAAACAAGATCCCAACCTTGTTCACCAATTGCTTCACCAATTCCAAATGCCAAATCAAGAGAGCTTTTTGGAATATCAGGAGCAGATGAGCAGAAAACAGATACGCGCATGAAATTAGTCTATTACCTAACGCCAATTTTGATACCGTTGCCTAATGAGTAGTAGTCAGAGCATGGCATACGGCGTTGGTGTTGCCACCCAAACGGAATCAGGGCAAACTCTTGATTGTCATTTTTATTCATTAGGGCTTGGAAGTAAGCCAGCAAATAAACAAGGTGAGACTCTTAACCTTCAACAAGATAGTGATTTGATTAGAAAAGTTAAGAAGATTGCAGTTGATATCAGCATTGATCTATCAGTTGCGCCTAAAGATGTGGCAGATGTTTATTTAAGGCTTCATTTACTCTCACATAGATTAGTGAAGCCACATACTATAAATCTTGATAATATTTTTACGTTATTGCCAAATGTGGTTTGGACCTCTGTTGGTTCCTGTGAGATAAATAGTTTTGATCAAGTTCGGTTAGCACTACAAAATAAATATGGAAATCTAACTGTTTATTCTGTTGATAAATTCCCCAGAATGATTGATTACGTTATTCCTGAAGGAGTAAGAATTGCAGACGGTGACCGCGTAAGACTCGGAGCATATTTATCAGCAGGCACAACTGTTATGCATGAAGGCTTTGTGAACTTCAATGCTGGCACATTAGGAAAATCTATGGTTGAAGGAAGAATTAGTTCTGGTGTAGTAGTAGGAGATGGCAGTGATATTGGTGGCGGTGCATCCATTATGGGAACACTTAGTGGCGGCGGTAAAGAGGTGATCTCAATTGGAGAGCGCACCCTTCTTGGTGCTAACTCTGGTGCTGGAATAAGCCTAGGTAATGACTGTGTAATTGAAGCTGGAGTTTATATAACCGCTGGATCAAAAATACTTCTTCCTGATGGGAAAATTGTTAAAGCAAAAGAGTTAAGTGGAGCAAATAACCTTCTCTTTAGGCGCAACTCACAAAGTGGTTCACTGGAAGTAGTTCCTAAGAGCGGTAGTTGGAGTGGTTTAAACTCTGTACTGCATAACAACTAATTTTTTAAAAGATTTTTGGGCGAGGTAATAAACCCAATTCCCCAAGATATATGCATCGTTACTAAAACTATTGGCATAAGCAGGCGATCGATAAATTTTTTACCAATAACTACTCCACCAATCACTACGAGTGAAAGATATATAAGAGGTGGAATTAGAAATAAGGGAGTAACAAATATTGATAGTAAGAGAGAAAACAAATTAGCAAGAACTGTAAATGGTGGGGCAAGGTAGCGGAAATTAACTGTAGAACTGTGTTGTCTTGATATAGCTCTGCGCCAGCGACCATATTGGAAGTACTGTTTTGCTAGTTTAAAAAGTGTATTTCGTGGTCTGTAAGTAACTACTAACCTAGGATCAAACCAGATCAATCCACCTTGTTTTCGCAAGCGGTGGTTTAACTCCCAGTCTTGGGCTCTGATATATCTTTCATCAAAACCGCCAGCTGCTAATACGGCAGATTTATTAAATGTTCCGAGATAAACCGTATCTGATTCACCTGCACTACCTCCAGTATGAAACTTAGAAGGTCCAACACCTAGTTTTGATCGCATTGCAATTGCAATAGTGCGTTGTAATCCAATCGCACTATCGGCATACATCAAGCCGCCAACATTGACTGCGCCTTGCTTCCTCATAATTTCTACCGCTGTCTTTATGTAACTTCTTGAAATCTCAGAATGACCATCTATTCGACAAATTACTTCATAACTTGATTTTGCTATCGCAAGGTTTAATCCAGCTGCAGTTTGCCCAGAAGGATTACTAACTAATTTAATTCGAGAATCTAATTTTGCTAGTTCTGTTGCTATTTCTGTAGTTCTATCCTTTGATGGCCCTAGAGCTAAAATTATTTCAATATTTCCAGAGTACTCCTGCTGAAGAATTGCTGAGATGCAATTACTTAAATCCCGCTCTTCATTGAGAATTGGCAAGATTACTGAGACGGAAGGAAGTGTTAAATTATTCATAACCCCTCCAGCCAATATTGAGCGCAGTATTTCCCTGCCCATAATCTAGGATAAGAAGATGAAATCTGCTCGAAGTGTGCGAATCTTAACTGGCATTTCGGTGACAGTTTTAGCCATTTCTGCAATTAGCGCGCTGGCGTTTGGAACAGTTAACGCCTCTATAAATAAAATTGATGCATTTGCCGGGCTAGATAAGCGGCCAGATAAAAAATCATCTGCAGTTAATTACTTATTAGTTGGATCTGATACCAGAGAAGGTTTGACCAAAGCTGAGCTAAAAGCGCTCAGAGTTGGGTCCGTTGCTACCGCCGCTGGTAAGAGATCAGACACAATGTTGTTGGTACATATTTCTAAGGCACGAGATAAAGCAGTAATAATTTCAATTCCTCGAGATTCATTTGCTTTAATACCTAAACACACTAATGCCTCCGGCAAGATAATTCCTGCGGTGCATTCAAAAATTAACTCTTCTTTTAACTGGGGTGGTGCACCACTTCTAATTCAAACACTTGAAGAAATGACCCAATTAAAAATAGATCACTACATAGAGATGAACTTTGTTGGTTTTGCCAGAATTGTTGACTCACTCGGTGGAATTGAAGTTTGTACAAAGAAAGATATCGATGATCCAAAGAGTCATTTAGTTTTAAAAGCTGGCGTTCATACTTTAAACGGTATAGAAGCTCTGAAATATGTTAGAACGCGAGAATTTGATGGCATGGGAGATCTTGGAAGAATGCAAAGACAACAAGCATTTATGTCATCAATTCTAAAGAAAGCAACAAGTGCTGGGGTATTGCTAAACCCAATTACTATGACTAGCTTTATTAACTCATCACTATCAGCTGTTACAACAGATGAAGGACTAAAAAACTCAGATTTGATTACTCTGGCTAAACAAATGAAATCTCTAGCAACATCTAACGTTAGAACTTTAACTGTTCCACTTTCAGATTTAAGTTATTATTCAAATGGCGTTACTGCCTCGGTACTTTGGGATCCAGTTCTTGCACCAGAGCTTTGGCAGCGATTACGTGAAGATAGAGCTGTAGTTGATGAGGTAATGCCATCACCTTCACCATCTTCGACTACTAAGCCGAAGGTTGAAATTATTGATAAATTTAAAACTCGAACTGCCGAAGATAATATCTGTCGATAATTAACAAATATTTAGATAGGCTCACCATATGGCATTAAAACTCTCTGTAATCGGCACCGGCTACCTAGGCGCAACACATGCTGCTTGTATGTCTAGTCTTGGTTTTGAGGTTATTGGTTTTGATACCGAAGTAAGCAAGATCGAATTACTATCAAAAGGTCAGGTACCTTTTTATGAACCAGGCCTTGAGGAGTTATTAGCAGAGCAAATAAAATCAGGTCGGTTAAGTTTTACCACAAATATAAATGACTTAGCAGATTGTGATGTTCATTTTATTTGTGTTGGTACTCCCCAAGTTAAAGGTGGAAATTCCGCTGATTTAACATATGTTAATTCGGCTTTAGAATCAATTGCAAAATTAGTCAAGGCTGGCGGATTAGTAGTTGGTAAATCAACTGTGCCAGTCGGCACTGCTGCAAGACTGCGAAATAGGTTAATTGAATTAAATCCAAAAGCAGATTTGGCATGGAACCCAGAATTTCTACGTGAAGGTTTTGCAGTTGAAGACACTTTAAAGCCAAATAGATTGGTAGTTGGAGTGGTAAACGATAGTGCTGAAAATATTTTAAAAGAGGTATACGCATCAAACTTAAAAGAGAGTACGCCTTGGGTAAAAGCTGATTTACCAACATCTGAATTGGTTAAAGTTGCGGCTAACTCATTTTTAGCAACCAAGATTTCATTTATAAATGCAATGGCTGAGATATGTGAAGCAGCAGATGGTGATGTAACGGTGCTGGCTAAGGCCATTGGCTATGACCCAAGAATTGGAAGCAGATTCTTACAGGCAGGAATTGGCTTTGGTGGCGGCTGTCTACCTAAAGATATTCGTGCATTTATGGCTAGAGCAGAAGAATTAGGCGCTAAACAAGCAGTTGAATTCTTGAAAGAGATTGATGCAATTAATTTACGTGCTCGACAAAGAATTATTGAATTAGTGCGTAAAGATTTATCAGATAATTTACAAGGCAAAAAGGTAGCGATTTTAGGTGCTGCGTTTAAACCTGACAGTGATGATGTCCGTGACTCTCCAGCTCTGGATATTGCAGTGCAGATTCAAGCGGCCGGGGCAATAGTTACTGTGCATGATCCAAAAGCTATTACAAATGCACAAAAGCGCTTTCCGGTTCTGAATTTTTCTACTGAAATTAATGACACATTAAAGGATGCAGAAATCGTTCTTCATTTAACCGAGTGGAAAATTTATCGAGAAATTGATCCAGTCAAGGTTAAATCACTTGTAAAAAATGCAACTATGATCGATGGAAGAAATGCCCTTGATAGGCAGTTATGGCGAAATGCTGGTTGGAAATTTAGAGCACTAGGGCGCTCTAATAATGAGTAGCCAAATAGATCAACTACTAAGCCTTAAAACTTGGGCGATAGTTGGACTAAGTAATAACAAAGAACGTGCCGCTTTTGGGGTAGCAAAGTTATTAATTGAAAAGGGACACACAATTATTCCAGTACACCCAAAAGCAGAGACTGTTCATGGCCAAACTGGTTACGCCAAGTTATCTGATATTCCAGTACCAGTTGACGTTGTAGATGTATTCATTAACTCTGATCTTGCTGGAGATGTTGTCGATGAGGCGATTGCTATAGGAGCAAAGGGAGTTTGGTTGCAATTAGATGTCATAGATCCTGCAGCAATTGCACGTGCACAGGATGCCGGACTTTTTGCAGTAATGAATCATTGCCCGGCAATTGAATATAAAAAACGTATTTAGTTACTCTTTTATTTCACCACTGTAATACTGCTGGGTATGGATCACTTCAGTTAATAGCTCTTCCAAATTATCACCAGTGATTCCAACTTCTTTACTCACCTGATTGAATTTAAGCTCTGGGTTGCGAGCCATTAGGTGTAAATATGGACGGTAATCATCACTAGTAGGATCTGTAGATAGCCTGCCAGTTAGGGTGAATTGAGAATTTATCTCAGTGCTTCCAAGTGGAAGATCTAGAACTGCACGCAAATTCTGCTCATAAAAATTGGTCTTTGAACCAATTTGACTCCAGTATCCAGAGTTTGGAGCTAGCCAATTAACATCTATCAGTTTTTTATAATCGTTTGCATCAACTAGTAGTTCAACAGCACCGATTAGACCAATTTCATCAGCTAACTTAAGGGCAGATAATTGAATATCTTGTGATTGTTCAGAGTTCATACCGGGTGCTGGAGTAATTGTTAAATTATCTGTTATTAGAGTAATTGGCCAAGTGCAGACCTGAAGATGTGCTGATCTCGCAACTAAAATTGATAAACGCTCACCACTAGTTTTACTAGTACTTATTTTTTGAAATTGTTCAAGAGTCTTTGTAGATGGATAAATTTTTACGCCAGCTTTTTCAACAGTTTTAATTGAGGCTGTTGAGATCATTCTTGGGTCAACATAGATAAGATCACAGCCCTGGGAAAAAGTGATTAACTCCTCAACTGAACACTTCTCAGATAAAAAGTTAACTTTTATTCCCAGTTTTAGAGCTTCAAACTCGTAAATTCCCCGCACTAGGTGGCTGGCAATGATGCCAATAGTTGGGAATGCCATGTAATAAGGTTACCCGCATAATGATCGATTTAATTCTCGCCTCATCCTCACCATCGCGGTTGCGTCTGCTGGAAAGTGCTGGAATTAAACCAACTGTATTAGTAAGTGGGGTAAATGAGGAGGCAGAAGAGTTTGACGCATTATCACCATCTGAATTAGTAATAGCACTTGCAATCCTAAAAGCACATACTGTAAAAGAAAAGGCCCCAAGTAATTCAATTATTCTTGGGTGTGATTCAACATTTGAGTTTGAAGGTAAATCTCTTGGTAAGCCAGGTAATAAAGAAAATGCAATCACCAGATGTAAGCAACTAAGTGGAAAATCAGGATACCTTCATACTGGACATTGTTTAATTGATTTAAAACAAGGAATCGAATTAAGTGAAAGATCAACTGCAAAAGTTGAGTTTGCACAAATGAGTGATACCGAAATATTAGATTATGTTGAATCTGGAGAGCCTTTAAATGTAGCGGGTGGCTTTACATTAGATGGTCTAAGCGCACCATTTATTACAAATATTGAAGGAGATCCAAGTGGGATTATTGGCTTATCCCTACCTTTATTACGCAAGATGATTATTACCCTTGGATATAGCTGGCCTGATTTAAAAAATAAGTAGTATTTAGGATAAGTTTCTCACATGAGCAAACTTTATAAAGACCCAATTGGTACTGCAGAAAAAGCAGCGAAAGAGATTGCAAAAATAACTGGCCAAAAAAAGCATGATGTTGCCTTAGTAATGGGATCTGGTTGGATTTCTGCAGCTGATGCATTAGGAAAGCCATCTCATGAATTTGCTATAACTGATCTACCAGGCTTTCCAGAACCAACAGTTAAAGGTCATGGCGGGAAAGTAAGATCATATAAATTAGGTAACTCTGTTAATGCACTTGTTTTTTTAGGTAGAACTCATTTTTATGAAGGTTTAGGTATGGAGCCAGTGGCTCACGCAGTCAGAACTGCAGTTAAGGCTGGATGTAGAACTATTGTTTTAACTAACGCTTGTGGTGGAATAAACACAGATTACAAAGTAGGTCAACCAGTACTAATTAGAGACCACATTTCTCTTACAGCTGCATCGCCTCTAATTGGTGCAGATTTTGTTGACTTAACTGATTTGTATAGTAAAAAGCTTCGTGAAATCGTAAAGGCAGAGGACCCATCGCTGGCTGAGGGTGTTTATGTACATTGGCGCGGACCATCATATGAAACCCCTGCTGAAATTAAGATGATGCGCACAATGGGAGCAGATCTAGTCGGTATGTCAACGGTGCCAGAGGCAATTGCTGCTCACGCACTTGGTGCACAAATTCTTGCAATTTCTTTAGTGACTAATGCTGCTGCAGGTGTAACTGGTGAAAAATTAAACCATGCAGAGGTAATTGCAGCTGGAAAGGCTGCTGCAGACAGGATGGGTAATCTTTTAGCAAAGGTATTGCCTAAGTTGTGATCTCAGATCAACTAAGAAGTGAAGTGCAGGATTGGATCAAAAACGATCCAGATACGGTCACGGCAAAACAGTTAAGTAAATGGTTATCTGAAGGCAATGAACTTGAATTAAATCGTTGCTTTAACGGCTTTCTACAATTTGGCACCGCAGGATTACGTGGTCCAATATCTCCTGGTCCCTCTGGTATGAATCGAGCGGTAGTTAGTCGAACAGCGACAGCAATAGCTTCTTTTATGAAAGAAAATAACTTAACAACTGTAGTCATTGGCAGAGATGCCCGTCATAGATCAGTAGATTTTGCTAAAGATAGTGCGGAAATTTTTGCGGGCGCTGGTATAAAAACTTATCTATTTTCACAAGAAATACCAACTCCAGTTTTAGCTTTTTCCGTAAATAAATTGAATGCAAATGTTGGAATCATGGTTACAGCCAGCCATAATCCAGCCACAGATAATGGCTATAAAGTTTATTTAGGCGCGAGTATTGGCAGCGTTCAATACCGTGGATCACAAATTATTTCCCCGATCGATAAGGAAATATCAGATCTAATTGAGAAGGTTGAGTTAGCGCCTACAAGATCATCAAATTATGAAATAGTTAAGGAAGAGATTATCTCTGATTACATTCTATCTACAGCAAAACTAGCAACTACCCCAAATAATCTTAAAATTGTCTACACCGCACTCCATGGTGTTGGCATGAAAACTTTAGTAAGTGTGTTTGAAAAAGCAAAGTTTTCTAAACCAATACTTGTTTCCGAGCAGGCTCTACCGGATCCGAATTTTCCAACGACTCCTTTCCCAAATCCAGAAGAGAATGGGGTGATGGATCTAGCAATTGAATATGCTAAGAAATGTGATGCAGATTTAGTTATTGCCAATGATCCAGATGCGGATAGGTGTGCAGTTGCAATTAGTGATGAATATAAGAATTGGAGAATGTTACGTGGCGATGAGGTTGGCGTAATTCTTGGTAAGTATTTGATTGAAAGCGGGAAACTAACTGGTAAATCAGTTGCCAACTCATTGGTTTCTTCCACGCTGCTCTCAAAAATTGCAAAAAAACATGGAATTGGATTTGAAGAAACACTCACAGGATTTAAGTGGATATCAAAAGTTTCAAACCTGGCTTATGGGTATGAAGAGGCAATCGGATATTGCGTTGCTCCTGAAATAGTAAATGATAAAGACGGTATAAGTGCTGCCCTTTTAATTGCTCAATTAGCTGGCGAGTTAAAAGAGAAATCAAGTTCACTCATTGATTATTTGCAAATTATTGGTGAAGAATTTGGATTTCACGAAACCGATCAAATTTCAATCAGATTTGCAGATATAAATGAAATTGACACTTTGCTTTCTAAAATCAAAGATAATCCACCCGATCAGCTTGCAGGTCTTGCTCTAGAAACGGTAGAGGACTTAAGTAAAGCTAAAAAAATGCAAACAACTGGTATTTGTATGAAGTATCAAAATAATGTGCGTGTAATTGTTAGGCCAAGTGGAACTGAGCCCAAGTTAAAGTGCTACATAGAGGTTGTCTGTGATACTAAAAAAGAAGCCACTTCGCTAATCTCGCAAATTAAGCAGGCTTTGACTAAAGTACTCTCATGATTGTCGATGGTAGCGAGAGCTCACTAAAGAAGTTTTTATCTGACTTGCCACCTGTTGATCAAGTTGGTGCAGATTCAAGAGCAGCCATGCTGGCAACTAGAAGTATTAAAACTACAAGTAAAGCTTGGGCAATTGATATGGCCATAAGTATGGTGGATTTAACAACACTTGAAGGTGCTGACTCTGCAGGAAAAGTTAAAGCACTATGTGCAAAAGCAGTCAGGCCAGATCCCACAGATTTGGCTGTGCCATCAGTTGGAGCAATTTGTGTATACAACGATATGGTTAAAATTGCGCGCACAGAATTAAACTTAATTGGTGGAAAAGATATTGCTGTTGCAGCTGTTGCTACCGCTTTCCCATCGGGGCGAGCTTCAATAGCTGTAAAAAAGCTTGACACTCAAGACGCCATTGACGCGGGAGCTAATGAAATCGACATGGTAATTGACCGTGGCGCATTTCTTTCAGGTCGACTTGGTGAAGTATTTGAAGAGATTAAAATAATTAAGCAATTATGTGGTGAACAAGCACATCTTAAAGTCATTTTAGAAACTGGTGAATTAGTTACTTATGACAATGTTAGGAAAGCTTCCTACCTTGCAATGCTAGCCGGAGCAGATTTCATAAAAACAAGCACAGGTAAGGTTGCGCCAGCAGCAACCGCACCAGTTGTATTAGTAATGCTTGAGGCAGTGCGCGATTACTTTGCCCTTACCGGCAAAAAAATTGGTGTTAAACCAGCAGGTGGTATCAGAACTACTAAAGATGCTATTAAGCAGTTGGTTTTAGTTAATGAGACGGCGGGACCACAATGGCTTAATCCCGCCCTATTCAGAATTGGCGCAAGTGCCCTCTTAAATGACTTATTGATGCAGCGAATGAAGTTACGTACTGGGCACTACGCTAGTGCCAATTACGTAACAATGGATTAGGTGGGTTATGAGCGGCTTTGAATACGCAAGTGCACCTGAATCAAAAGCCATTGCAGATTTCGCAAAATCTTATGGTTTATTCATTGGTGGAAAGTTTGTTGAACCTAAGAAGGGTAAAAGTTTTAACACGATAAATCCTGCAAATGAAGAAATCCTTTCAAAAATTGGTTATGCCGATAAGTTGGATGTCGATTTAGCTGTTAAAAGTGCAAGAACTGCTTTTACTAAGGTTTGGTCCAAGATGCCTGCAAAAGAGCGTGGTAAATACCTTTACCGCATTGCTCGAATTCTACAAGAGAGAGCACGTGAATTTGCAGTTGTTGAAACTTTAGATAATGGAAAGCCAATTAGAGAGTCAAGAGATACTGATATTCCACTAGCAGCTGCACACTTTTTTTATCATGCTGGGTGGGCAGATAAATTAGATTACGCCGGCCTTGGTAGTAAACCAAAGCCAGTAGGTGTAGTTGGTCAAATAATTCCTTGGAATTTTCCACTACTTATGCTTGCTTGGAAAATAGCTCCAGCACTTGCGGCCGGTAATACAGTTGTTTTAAAACCAGCAGAAACCACACCATTGACAGCTTTATTATTTGCTCAAGTTTGCCAACAAGCAGGATTGCCAGATGGTGTGGTAAATATTGTTACTGGAGATGGCATAACTGGTGCTGCCTTAGTTAATCACTCTGATATCAACAAAATAGCTTTTACTGGTTCTACTGAAGTTGGTAAAGCAATAGCTCGATCAATTTCTAACACAAAGAAAAGTGCAACACTAGAGCTAGGCGGAAAGGCAGCAAATCTTGTTTTTGATGATGCAGCTATCGATGAAGCTGTAGAAGGCATAGTTAATGGAATTTTCTTTAATCAAGGGCATGTTTGTTGTGCAGGTTCTAGATTATTAGTTCAAGAAAATGTTGCTGATGAAGTTTTAGAAAAACTGAAAAAAAGAATGAGTTTGATTAGAGTCGGGGATCCGATGGATAAGAACACTGATTTAGGAGCAATAAATTCGGCAGAACAATTAAAAAGAATTCATGAAATTTCTAATACAGGCGATGCTGAAGGTGCTAGTAGATGGTCACCTGAATGCAAGTTACCAAGTAAGGGTTTTTGGTATCCACCAACGATATTTACTGGAGTATCGCAATCACATCGAATTGCTAGGGATGAGATCTTTGGTCCAGTTTTATCAGTTTTAACCTTTAGAACGCCTGCTGAAGGTATTGAGAAAGCAAATAACACGATGTATGGATTATCTGCTGGAGTTTGGAGTGATAAAGGTTCTAAAATTTTGTGGGCTGCTAAGCAATTAAAAGCTGGAGTTGTTTGGAGTAATACATTTAACAAATTTGATCCAGCTAGTCCGTTTGGTGGTTATAAAGAGTCTGGTTGGGGACGTGAAGGCGGTCGTCATGGACTTGCTGGTTACCTAACATCACAAGTGAAGGAAAGTAAATGAGCCGCATAGATGTAAATAAGACCTATAAATTATTTATTGGTGGCGCATTTCCTAGAAGTGAGTCGGGTCGTGTTTATGAAATTAAAGGTGCAAATAAGAAATTTATTGCCAATCCTGCATTAGCCTCTCGGAAAGATTTACGAGATGCTGTTGTAGTAGCAAAGGCTGCCCAGTCTGGATGGGCTAATGCAACTGCATTTAATCGCGGACAAATCTTGTATCGTGTTGCTGAAATTATGCAGGGGCGAAGTGATCAATTCATTGATGAGATCTGTGCTTTAGAAGGGGTAACTACCAAAGTAGCAAAAACTCAGGTAGAAGAAGCAATTGATACCTGGGTTTGGTACTCGGGCTGGTGTGACAAATTATCTTCAGTTACGGGTTCATTAAACCAAGTATCAGGTCCTTTTTATAACTTTACAACACCAGAAGCTTTAGGTGTGGTTGCGATATTTGCAGAAAATAAACCATCATTACTTGGCGTAGTGAGGACACTAGCTCCAGTAATTGCTAGTGGTAACTCTGCAGTTTTAATTGCAAGTGAAAGTTATCCACTACCTGCAATCACTTTAAGTGAAGTATTGGCAACTAGTGATGTACCTGGCGGAGTTGTAAACATACTTACTGGAAAAATTGCTGAGTTAGCGCCATGGGTTGGTTCACATATGGAAATAGATGGTGTAGATGTTGCCGGCCTTAGTAAAAAGCAAGAAGAGGAATTAAAGCTAGTTGGCGCAGATAATTTAAAGCGAATATTTAGATTTAGTCCAACTAATCATCCAGAGCGAATTCTTAGTTTTATGGAACAAAAAACTGTCTGGCATCCGATAGGACTTTAACTTATTCAGCAGATATTGCTGCGTATGCTGGTTTTACAATTTTTTCAATAATTTCAAGCCGCTCTTCAAATGGAATAAATGAGCTTTTAAGTGAATTTACAGTAACTCGTTGCAGATCTGCTAACTTCCAATCAAATGATTTAACGCACTGAGTCATCTCATTAGTCATAGATGTATTACTCATTAGTCGATTATCAGTATTAAGTGTTACACGAAAGCGAAGCTTTGCTAATTGCCCAATTGGGTGCTGTGCGTATGTTTTAGCTGCGCCAGTTTGTAAATTTGAGGTCGGGCAAAGCTCCAGTGGAATTCTTCGATCTCTAATATATGAAGCTAGTGGACCCAGTTTTGGCGTACTACCTGAAAAATCTATGTCATCAATAATACGAACGCCATGTCCAATTCTTTCAGCGCCACAAATTTGTATTGCCTCCCAAATTGATGGCAAACCATAAGCCTCTCCGGCGTGGATGGTGAAGTGAGCATTCTCTTTTCTTAAATATTCAAAAGTATCTAACTGTTTAGTTGGTGGGAAACCATCCTCTGGGCCTGCAATATCAAAACCAACTACGCCCTTATTTCGATATTTAACAACAGATTCTGCTGTTTGTTGTGATTTATCATTTTGTCTAAGTCCACAAAGTAAAGATTCAACCCTTATCTTTTTTCCTTCTTTTGCTGCCTCGGCTACTCCTTGTTTATAACCTTCAGTAGTAGCTTCAATAACTTGATCAAAGGTTAAACCTTGTTCAGTAAATAACTCAGGCGCTCCTCTAACTTCAGCGTAGACAACACCATCTCTTGCTAAATCAATTGCACACTCACGCGCTACCTGAATAATTGCTTCTTTTGTTTGCATCACTGCAACCGTATGCGAAAAAGTCTCTAGATAGCGTACGAGAGAATGAGAATTACAAGCCTCTTCAAACCAAATTGCTAGTTTTTCTGGGTCTTCAGTAGGTAATTTTTTATAACCAATTTTTTGTGCAAGTTCAATAATAGTTTGTGGGCGCAGTCCGCCATCGAGATGATCATGCAATAAAGCTTTTGGAACTCGCTTAATTTGTTCATCTGTTGGAGTACTAGTTAATGACACTTAACCCTCAATTCTTTCCACTACCAATGGTAATCGCTTAATTGGATCATCCACGCCACCAATAGAAAAGGCACCCACTAAGGCTTCTTTAGCTCGATCAAATCTTGCTGGTTCATCACTATGCAGAGTTAGAATTTTTTGTCCCGCTTTAACTAAGTCACCAGGTTTAGCATGAATTTCAATTCCAGCACCAAGTTGGAGAATTTCACCTTGTTTTTGCCTACCTGCTCCTAAACGCCAAGCAGAAATACCAACCTTAAGTGCATCAAGAGTTAGTAATTTTCCAGAAGAGTCAGCTGAGATTTCAATTTTTTCTTTAGCCACAGGAAGTGGAGCATCATTATCGCCACCTTGTGCTTTAATCATTTTGCGCCAAACATCCATAGCCATTCCATTTTTTAATGCATTAGATGGTGACACTTTTGGCTTAATACCAACTGCATCAAGCATTTCATTCGCAAGTAAGAGCGTTAGTTCAACTACATCACTAGGCCCACCTCCTGCTAATACTTCAAGAGTTTCCCTAATTTCTAATGAATTTCCAGCTGTAAGGCCAAGTGGCACATCCATTGCAGTTACTAAAGCTCTAGTAGTAACACCTGCCCTTTTTCCTAAATCCACCATAGTTCTAGCAAGCGCGGCAGCATCTTTTGGATCACTCATAAAGGCTCCAGAACCAGTTTTTACATCAAGTACTAACGCACTTGTTCCTTCGGCAATTTTTTTACTCATAATTGAAGATGCAATTAGTGGAATTGCTTGTACAGTTCCAGTTACATCACGTAAGGCATAAAGTTTCTTATCGGCTGGGGCAAGTCCGGTACCTGCTGCACAAATTACTGCCCCGCACTCTTGAATTACTTTTAGCATCTCAGCATTACTAAGAGATGCCTTCCAACCCTTAATTGATTCTAATTTATCTAATGTACCGCCAGTATGACCAAGTCCGCGCCCTGAAAGCTGAGGAACAGCTGCCCCACATGCAGCAACTAATGGCGCAAGTGGTAACGTAATTTTATCTCCCACTCCTCCTGTTGAGTGTTTATCAACGGTTGGACGATCAAGCATTGACCAACTCATTTTCTCGCCACTTGCAATCATGGCATCGGTCCAACGTGAAATTTCTCGGCTATTCATTCCATTAAGCAAAATTGCCATCAAAAGAGCTGACATTTGTTCATCAGCAATTACGCCGCGAGTATAGGCATCTACCGTCCAGTCAATTTGTTCATTATTTAATTCATATTTATCTCGTTTTGCTGAAATTATTTCAACTGCTGTAAATCTTTCACTCATTTAAGATCCTCTGGACCAAAGGCCCAAGGTAGTAATTCTGAAAATGGTTTTGCGCCCTCTGGAGTCATAAACAACATCTCATTACCACCGTGCTCAAAAAGTAATTGGCGGCATCTTCCACAAGGTGATAAATAATCACCATTGCCATCTACGCAAACTACAGCGATTAATCGCCCACCACCTGTTGCAGTAAGTGAGGAAACTAATCCACATTCAGCGCATAACCCAACACCGTAACTAGCATTTTCACTATTGCAACCAACCACAATGCGACCATCTGATACTAGGCCCGCTACACCGACTTTAAATTTTGAATAGGGGGCATAAGCATTTTTCATTACATCTTTTGCGGCAGTATGGAGCTGATCCCAATTAATATTCATGGGGTAATTGTCCTATGAATTTTGATTATTTAACACCGCGGGTATACGCAATACCATCTGCGGCGGGTGCTCGAACTCGTCCAACTAATCCAGAAACAGCAATAATTGTTGCCACATAAGGAATCATTAACATGAATTCCGAAGGAATTGGTACCCCAGCAATTGATAAATTACTTTGAAGGCTATTTGTAAATCCAAAGAATAAAGCAGCGATTATCGCCCCCTTCGGACTCCACTTTCCAAAAATTAGGCAAGCAAGAGCTATGAAACCAGCTCCAGCGGTCATAGATTGAGAAAATATGCCAACTGCGCCGAGTGTAAATACTGCGCCACCAATTCCAGCAACTGCGCCAGCTAATATGACATTTCTAAACCTTAATTTATTTACATCAATTCCAACGCTATCTGCAGCAACTGGTAATTCGCCCACAGCGCGTGTTCGTAGTCCCCACTTAGACTTAAATAGAGCCACCTGAAGTACCGTGACTATCAAATACATAAAGTAAACAATTATTGTTTGATTAAATAAAATTGGCCCAATAATTGGAATCTTAGATAAAATTGGAATTTGAATTGCCGAAAAACTTCCGGCTGCATTCCAAGTACTTTCGTACGGCACAAGTAAAACTGTGTAAAAAAAGTTTGTAAGTCCTAATACCAATACATTGATAACAAAGCCTAAAATAACTTGATCTACCTGAAACTTTATTGAGAAATAAGCCAAAATCCACGAAACTGCTGCCCCGGCTATTGGGGCTGATACTAATCCCCAAATCAAATTTTGTGACAAACTTGCAATAACTGCAGAAATAAAGGCAGCAAATAATAATTGTCCTTCAATAGCAATATTTATAACTCCAGATTTTTCACAAAGCAAACCAGCCATTGAGCCAAAAATTAATGGAACTGAAAGTAAAACTGTCGCTTGAAGCATTCCAGTGAGTGGAATAAATTTTCCAGCAGCAGCCCAGCATAAAAAGGCCATAATCGAACCAAAGCCAAACAGGAAGCTCCCTATGGATAATTTCTTGTCTCTAATGAACTGGGTGTAAGAAAATAGGATTCCAAGCAATGAAATAACTAGAAATATCAATACCCCAGATTTAGAGCCAATTTGCCACTCATTAATAAGTTTCCATTCATCACCTAAATAGAAACCAAAAACTACTGGTTCAACTCTTGTTGAAGAAAAATAAAAAATAAATGAGAAAAAAACAAAAAGTATTGACATAGCGATAACGCCGTTTTTTCTCCGCTTTTGCAAAGCGTTTAACTGTTGTTTCATCCGTTCCAACCTTTTGCAGCCATAGTTTTACTCTCAACAGCTTTTTTCAATCTAAATATCTTCTTAAGTAGTGCTGGAGTTGCAATGAATAACACAATTAATGCCTGGATTACTTGGATAATTTCAGATGAAGTTCCGGTATTTGAAAGCAAAGTTCTACCACCGGTTTGTAGTGCACCAAATAAAAAGGCCCCAAATAATGTACCTAAAGGAGTTGCCTGTCCTAGTAAAGCAACAGTTATTGCATCAAAGCCAATGCTTCCTGCAACTCCAGCGGTCAGTGCATACTCCGTACCAATTAAATGAACTGCGCCACCTAATCCTGCTATTCCTCCACAAATAAACATAGTTACTGTTGTAACCAATGGCACTGAAATACCGGCGGTTTTTGCAGCGTTTGCATTCGCTCCTACTGCCTTAAATTTGAATCCTAAAGTGCTTCTATTTAGCAACCACCAAACTAAATAAGTTACTGCTAGGGCAATAAATATTCCAAGATGTAATCTAAGATCTGCGCCTAGTAGTTTGGGCAGCCTTGCACTTGGATTTACGTCAGGGGCAATTGGATCAAATCTCTCTGGCCTTAAAAAAGTTGAAGTTTTTAGAAGCCATAAAATAAATAATGCAGCCACATAATTAAGCATGATGGTCACAATTACTTCATGAGCTCCAGTTTTAGCTTTCAAGAGTCCAACAATTCCACCAAATAATCCACCAAATATAATTCCTACGATTAAAACTAATGGCACATGAATTAGAGGAGGTAAATCAAAGGTGAAGCCAACATAGGAAGCTCCAATTGCTCCGAAAATAAACTGTCCCTGCGCGCCAATATTAAACAATCCTGATCTAAAAGCTAGTGCAACTGCTAGTCCTGCAAAAACTAGTGGGATTGAAGTAACTATGGTTTCAGATAGTGGGTAAAAGCCTCGGACAACCCCGGACTCCCTGGCTAAATTAACATCATAAATAGAGCCTTGAAATATAGCTAAGTAAGAATTACCAATTCTGGCCGCTGCTGATGTTAGAAATTTTCCGGGTGAATTTAACTGAGCCATAATTATTGGATCGGAAATAACGATAATAATTCCACCAATAAAGAATGCAAAGATAAATGAAAGGGTAGGTAGTAATGTAATTCGGCGAACTGTGCCTAAAAATTGCTTCATTATTTAATTCCCGCCATCATTAAACCTAATTTTTCTCTTGAAACATCTGGGCCAACCTCACCCACTATTTCCCCTTTATAAATTACTGCAATTCGGTCTGCTAATTCAAGTACTTCATCTAACTCACTACTTATCAATAGAATGGCACGATTTGCCGAACGTTCACTTAATAATTTTTCATAAACAAACTCAATTGAACCAACATCTAAACCTCGCGTTGGTTGAGAAGCCACTACTAATTTAACATCCCTTGACAGCTCTCTTGCCAATACAACTTTTTGCTTATTTCCGCCAGAGAGTGCTGACACATTCTCGAAAATACTTTGAGTTCTAATATCAAATTCTTTAACTAATTTTGTTGAATTTTGATTGATGTATTCATTATTTAATTGCCCTCTACTTGCTACCGGAGCTAGGTCATGTACATCCAAAATTAGATTTTCAGCGATAGTAAAGCTACCGATTAAACCATCTAGTTCACGAGACTCAGGAATGTAGGCAATTCCTTTACGTAGGGCATCCTGAACTGTTAAACCTAGGATTTCTTGTTCATCTAATTTAATGGATCCTTCGACATGATCTTCTAAATTCAAAATCGCCCTTGTCAGTTCAGATTGGCCATTTCCTTGTACACCGGCAATTGCCAGTATTTCACCGGCTTTTACTTGCAGTGAAAGTGAATTGATTATCTTTCTACCTAAAGAGTTTGAAACATTTAATTTATTTATATCTAAAACAACTCTACCCACCTTAACTTCACTCTTATTAGGCGCTAGATCAACTTGTCGTCCTACCATCATGCTTGCTAATTCTTCTTGAGAAGCATCCGGTGAGGCAGTTCCAACGACTTTACCTAATCGGATGATGGTGATTTTATCTGCTACTTCTTTAACTTCTCGCAGCTTGTGAGTAATAAAAATTATTGATGTGCCTTTTTCCCTCAAGGTCCGCATTATGTTTAAAAGTTCATCAGTCTCTTGAGGCGTTAGTACCGCTGTTGGTTCATCTAAAATCAATACCTTTGCGTCATAAATTAAGGCTTTAATGATCTCAACTCGCTGTTGAACTCCTACTGGTAAATCTTCAATTAAAGCATCTGGATCGATATCAAACTTAAACTCATCAGCCAAAGCTTTTATTTTTCTCTTTACTTCATCTAAGGTTAAAAACACTCCTTTAGATTCTTCCCGTCCAAGTGCGATATTTTCAGCAACTGTAAAGACTGGAATCAACATAAAGTGCTGATGAACCATGCCAATTCCATACTTAAGGGCATCTGCTGGCTCATTAATAATTACTTCTTTATCCTCAACAAAAATCTTTCCAGAATCCGCTTTTACTAAGCCATAAACTATGTTCATTAGTGTCGATTTACCAGCACCATTTTCACCAAGGATTGCATGGATTTCACCGCGGGCTACTTTTAGATCAATGGAATCATTGGCAACTAAAGATCCAAACTTTTTGGTAATCGCCTTAAGTTCTATTGACATTTTTCCTCTAACTTTTTTAAATTAAAAACTGGGTAGGTTAAAATTAACCTACCCAGCAATTTATTTTTATTACTCTACTGTATTTAGAGCAATAATGTTTCCTGCAGCAATATCCTTTGAAAGCTTAGCAATTTCAGCTTTTAGACTTGCTGGGATTTTGTTGTTCCAGGCTGGAGTAAATGCAATGGATACACCTTTGTTAGCCATTGTTCCAACATACTCTTTGCTTGTGAACTTACCATCGTAAGCTTCCTTTACGGTTGCTAATACACCTTCAGCAAGTCCCTTAACAACTGAAACTGGAACTACATTTGCAAATTGTGCACCAGTGTTCATAACTTTTGCATCTACCCAAATAACGCTAGATTTCTTAGTCTTTTGGCTATTTGCAGCTGTTGTTGCTTGCATTCCACCGGCAACTGGGAAAATGAAATCTGCTCCCTGTTGCTCTAATGAGATAGATGTTTGAAGTGCCTTAGTTGAGTCATCAAAACCACCTAGGAATGTTCCGGTCTTAGTCTCTGTGTTCCAACCAAGTACCTTTACGTTCTTGTTCTTCATTAGGTTGTAGTGAGCTACACCGTTAGCAAAACCTTCCATAAATATTGTCACTGTAGGAATTGGAAGTCCGCCGTAAGTTCCGACCTTTCCAGTCTTGCTCATGGCTGCTGCCATGTATCCAACAATGAATGAGTTCTCATCGGTCTTGTAGGTAATTGCCTTTACGTTATTACCTAATCCCCAACCATCAACGAAACCAAATTTAACAGTTGGGTTAGCCTTAGCTGCTGCTGCAATTGCATCACCAAGTAAGTATCCGACGCCAACAATTACTGTACATTTTTCAGATACAAATTTGCTGATATTTGGAGCGTAATCAGCATTTGATTTTGCAGGTGCATATTTAATTGAGGCTGCATAACCCTTGCTAAGTGCCATCTTGGCACCTTCGTATGAGCTCTGGTTAAAAGACTTATCGTTAATTCCGGCTGTATCTAGTGCAACACAGACTTTTTGCTTAGTAGCACCGTGTGCAGCTGGGGTAACTGCAACAGATGAAACTAATGCAGTAGCTGAAATAGCTACTATGAGCTTGATTGATTTTTTCAAAATCCCTCCAAAGGACTAGTACCCAAAATATCTGGGGTTGTTGTAGTCGCACCCTATCGGTAAGGCTGATTTACTAATAGCAACGCTCGAAATCTTTGATTACGATTTGTTTAGAATCACTTCAACTCTAAATTAAGAGTTAAGAGTTATAGCCGATTTCTCTCAGGATCCAGGGCTAGGAAAGGCCAATAGCTGAGTAGGCGGCCTTCAGGGTGGCGCTAGCAACCTCATTCGCCTTTTGCGCCCCATTACTTAAAACTCTTGATAACTCTGCTGGATCATCCATTAATTCTCTAGTGCGTTTTCCGATTGGCTCAAGTTTGGCAATTACAACCTCTGCAACAGCTGTTTTAAAGTCACCATAGCCTTTGCCTGAAAACTCATTCTCTAAATCGCTAACAGATTTACCTGAGAGCGCTGAATGAATTGTAAGTAGATTTGAGATTCCAGGTTTCGCCTTTTCATCGAATTTAACCTCTTTACCATCATCAGTAACTGATGACTTAAATTTCTTTAAAGTAACTTCAGGTGAATCTAGAAGTTCAATTACACCAGCCATAGATGATGAAGACTTACTCATTTTGGCAGTTGGATCTTGTAGATCATTTATTTTTGCTAATGATTTAATTATCTCTGGTTTAGGAATATTAAATATTTCTTTGTATTTACTATTAAATCTTTGGGCAATATCCCTTGTTAACTCAACATGTTGGCGTTGGTCCTCACCGACTGGCACAAAATCTGGTTGATAAAGCAAGATATCTGCAGCTTGCAGTATTGGATAAGTGAATAGTCCAACATTAATTCTATCTGCACCACTTTTTTGTGACTTATCTTTAAATTGAGTCATTCTTGAAGCCTCACCAAATCCAGTTATACATTCAAATATCCAAGCCAATTGATTATGAGCTGGGACATGAGATTGAATAAAAAGCGTGCACTTAGTTGGATCAAGACCAATTGCAATTAACTGCGCAGCCGAGAGTAAGGTGCGTTTTTTCAATAATTTTGGATCAGTTTCTACAGTTAATGCATGTAAATCTACGACACAATAAAACGCATCATGATTTTCTTGCATCTCAACCCACTGCTTAAGGGCGCCTAAATAATTTCCTAAATGAAAAGAGTCATGGGTAGGTTGAATGCCAGATAGAACACGCTTTTTACTCATTACTTCACATCATCTCTGGCAAGTAATAACTGGCCCACTCGCTTGCCGTTCATGCTGATAATTGTAAAGCGTGCACCATTAATTCGAACTACATCATTAACCTGCGCAATTCGGCCTAAGTAATGCATTACAAAACCACTAACAGTTTCATATGGACCCTCAGGCAATGAGATACCGGTTGATTCCTGTAAATCTTCAAGAGAGATCAAACCATCCACTTCGATATCTCCTGTGCGAGGTTGAACCACAGGAGCAGACTCGTGCCCGTCATACTCATCATGAATTTCACCAATTAAACATTCAACTAAATTTTCTAGAGTGATAATTCCGTCAGTACCACCATACTCATCTAGAACAATTGCAATGTGTTGCCTCTTACTTCGCATCTCTGTGAGAGCTGGTAATACTCCTTTAGTTCCAGGCAGGAAAATAACATTTCGAACTATTTCCATGATCGTCATCTGTGTATCATCTAATTTTGGATTAAGTAAGTCTCTAACATGTAAAAAACCAATTACTTCATCGCTACTACCACGAACAACTGGATAACGAGAGTGTGCAAGTTCAACTGCTACTTTTCTTGCTTGTGAAATAGTTAAGGATGCGTCTAAGAAATCAACCTCTGTTCTAGGCACCATAACCTCATGAATAAGGCGATCACTTGAGTTAAATACCTCTTCAACAATATCTCGCTCTTCTTTTGTTAAATCGGCATGACCACTAACTAAGTCCATTAACTCAGCTTCTGAAATTTGTGTTCTAACAGACTTTGAAGTAATTCCAAATAATCTAACCACCAAATCAGTTGAATGAGACAAAAGCCAGATAATTGGTCTAAACAAATTTGCAATTCGATCAATTGTGGCAGCGAGCGCTAGTGCAATCGCCTCAGTCTTATACAACGCTAATCTCTTTGGAACTAACTCACCAAAAACTAAAGAGATATAGGCAATCACTAAGGTAATTACAACTATAGAAATTACTTCACTAGTACCAGCTGATAAACCAATCTCCTCTAGCCTTGGAATTACGTATACACCAAGTTGTTCAGCTCCTAAGGCAGCGGATAAAAATCCACATAATGTAATGCTGATCTGAGCAGCTGCTAGAAATCGGTTAGGATTTTTTGCAAGGTGGGCAACTCGCGCGCCACGTTTTCCTTTAGTTGAAATCTGTTTAACTTGTGAATCTCGTAGGGAAATAAGTGCAATTTCAGCGGCAACAAATATTGCGCCCAGGGCAATTAGGCCTAAAACGATTGCAATACTTTGCAGAGCACCTGAAGCCATATCTCCAATGATATCCACCTGCCCACTTAGAGGCTGAAGTGAGCGTGTAAACACTGGCTACTTCCCATTTCACCCTTTCCTGTTCTAGCCTTTGCTAACTCTCACAACAGTGAGACCTTCATCCAACGGATCGTCGGGTACGTACCTACCCGGAGAAGGAGTAATTAACCATGGCCTCAGTTGTATTTTCACAGGCTTCTCGAATCTATCCTGGCACGACAAAACCTGCAGTAGATAAATTAGATCTGACTATTAACGATGGTGAGTTCTTAGTTCTAGTCGGACCATCTGGTTGCGGTAAATCAACATCACTTCGAATGTTGGCCGGTCTTGAAGAAATTGATACCGGATCAATTCGAATCGGTGATAAAGATGTTACAAATGTTGCACCAAAAGATCGTGATATTGCAATGGTGTTCCAGTCATATGCTCTCTACCCACATATGTCTGTTGCTGAAAATATGGGCTTTGCATTAAAAATTGCTGGCATTGCAAAAGAAGAACGCGATCGCAGGGTTCGCGAAGCAGCAAAATTATTAGATTTAGAAGATTATCTAGACCGCAAACCTAAGGCACTCTCTGGTGGACAACGTCAGCGAGTTGCAATGGGACGAGCGATTGTGCGTGAGCCGCAAGTTTTCTTAATGGATGAACCATTATCAAACTTAGATGCCAAGCTTCGTGTTGCAACTCGCACTCAAATTGCAGCCCTACAACGCAGACTTGGAATTACAACTGTTTATGTGACTCATGATCAAGTTGAAGCGATGACTATGGGAGATCGAGTAGCTGTTCTTAAAGATGGCATATTGCAGCAAGTTGATACGCCAAGAAATCTATATGAGAAGCCACAGAATGTTTTCGTTGCTGGTTTTATTGGTTCACCGGCTATGAATCTGTTAACTGCAGCAGTTTCTGGTGGTAAAGCAATGCTTGGAAATCTTGGCATAACTGTGCCATCAACTGCTGGATCATCTGTGACAGTTGGTATTAGGCCAGAAGGCTTAGCACCAGTGCAGGTTGGCTTAGAGGTTCTAGTTGAAGTTGTTGAAGAGCTTGGCTCTGATGCTTATGTTTATGGCAAGCCAGTTGATAAAGCACTTAAGTTTGCCAACACTAGTGAGGAGAATGGCCAAGTTATTATTAGATGGGATCCTAAGAATCCACCTAAGGCTGGTCAAACTGTAACTGTGGGTGCTAACCCTGACGCTGTACATTTATTTGATGGTGTATCAGGTAAGCGTTTAAATTAAGTAAGAAATTAAAAAGCCCCACTTGATAACAAGTGGGGCTTTTATTTTTAATTATTAAGCCATTTCCTTCTTTAAATTATCATCTATGGCAGCTAAGAACTCTTGAGTGTTAAGCCATGGTGCATCTTTACTGATTAGCAAAGCTAGATCCTTTGTCATTTTTCCACTCTCAACTGTTTGAATACAAACTCGCTCTAGTGTCTTTGCAAACTCAGCTAATTTAGGATTGTTATCTAACTTCGCTCGGTGCGCTAAACCTTGTGTCCAAGCAAATATTGAAGCAATCGGATTTGTTGAGGTGGCTTTACCTGCCTGATGATCACGGTAATGGCGAGTTACTGTGCCGTGAGCGGCCTCAGCCTCAACTGTTTTTCCATCTGGTGTCATAAGTACTGATGTCATAAGTCCAAGTGAGCCATAACCTTGAGCAACGGTGTCAGATTGAACATCGCCATCATAATTTTTACATGCCCAGATATAGCCGCCTTCCCAGCGCAAAGATGTTGCCACCATGTCATCAATTAAACGGTGGTCATACTCGAGATTATTCTTAGCAAAATCAGCCTTAAATTCTTTCTCAAAGATTTCTGCAAATATATCTTTAAAGCGACCATCATAAGCTTTTAGAATTGTATTTTTAGTTGATAGAAATACTGGATACTTTCTAATTAATCCATAGTTAAATGAAGCTCTTGCAAAATCACGGATTGAATCATCAAGGTTATACATCGCCATCGCAACACCTGAAGATGGGAAATCAAAAACATTAAACTCCATTGGTTTTGAACCATCTTCTGGAGTGAAAGTTACGGTTAGTTTTCCAGCACTTGGTACACGAAAATCGGTAGCTTTATATTGATCTCCATAAGCATGGCGGCCAATCACAATTGGCTTATTCCAGTGAGGAATTAATCTTGGGACATTTTTAATAATGATTGGCTCACGGAAAATTACTCCACCTAAAATGTTACGAATTGTTCCATTTGGAGATTTCCACATTTTTTTCAATTTAAACTCTTCAACTCTTGCTTCATCAGGAGTGATAGTTGCGCACTTAACGCCAACACCATGCTTTTGAATTGCATGAGCTGAGTCAATTGTTACCTGATCATCAGTTTTATCACGATATTCAATTCCAAGATCGTAGTATTCAAGATTTATGTCAAGGTATGGCAAGATTAAAGAGTCTTTAATAAATGACCAAATTATTCTAGTCATTTCATCACCATCTAATTCAACAACGGTGCCATCAACTTTAATCTTATTCATTTTATCCACTCTCCTTTATAAATCTTTAACATCTGCTTGTTTAGTGCGAACTGCCTCAGCGGCAACTTTTAATGAATCTAATTCATCCGGGCTTAACTTAGTTTCAACGACTTTATTCACACCATTCTTACCGATCTGAGCTTCAACTCCTAGGTAAACTCCAGTAATTCCGTACTCGCCACTAACCCAAGCACATACTGGCATTACTTCATTTGAATCTGTAATTACCGCTCTTGCCATTCGAGCTGCTGCTGCAGATGGTGCGTAATAAGCTGAACCAGTTTTTAGTAATGCCACAATCTCTGCTCCACCATTTCGAGTTTTATCAACTAATTCTGCAATTTCCGTAGCTGATAGAACTTCAGAAAGCACTTTTCCGTTTACAGTACAGCGACTTGGTACTGGCACCATAGTCTCACCGTGTGAACCAAGTGTTAATGTTTTAACTTTAGAGATTTCCACACCACATTTATCAGCGACAAAATTAGTAAACCTGGCAGTGTCCAACATGCCAGCTTGGCCGATCACTTTGTTATATGAAAACTTTGTGGCTAGTTGAGTTAGCGCCGTCATTTCATCAAGTGGATTTGATACCACAATGATTACAGCGTTAGGTGAATGTTTTGCAATATTTTCTGCAACTCCTCTAACTATTCCTGCGTTAACACCAATTAAATCCATCCGGCTCATACCAGGCTTTCTGGGAAGGCCAGCGGTAATAACTACAACATCAGAGTCAGCAGTTTTCTCATATCCACTACCTTCAGCATTAGTTGTAGCGCCAATTACTTTGGTCTCAAAATTTTCAATTGACCTAGATTGATTTATATCTAGAGCTAAACCCTCAGATTTTCCTTCGACGATATCTGTTAAAACTACCGTTTTAAAAATGTCATATTCAGCAAGCCTGAGTGCGGTAGTTGATCCATAGAAGCCCGCGCCAACAACTGTAACTTTTCCTGATCTGCTCATTTAATCCTTTCAGGGTGCATGGCTAATATTACTGATTACTGCTAATAGTTCTAAATCGGTGATTTACCTTGCGTTCGGCAGGGATAAAGCCAAGATAAATAACATAATGCAGATAAGGATCGGTAAAATTAGTTCAATATTGCGCTTAACTTTAAGTTGAGAATACCTAGCTAATACAAAGGCGCTAGCTCCAAGGGATAAAATAATCGAACCAGTTCTGACCGCGCCACTAATTGAAACAATAAGACCAATCACAACCACTGCTAGTGCAAAGCGGCGGATCTGATCTAGGGTGAAATTTTCTTTCATTACTTCGCTAACTCAAGTAAATTACTTAACAACATAGCCCTTGTCATTGGTCCGACTCCACCTGGTGTGGGTGTGAAGAAAGCTGCAACCTGCGCAACTGCTGGATCAACATCGCCTAGTAATTTGTTATCTACTCTAGTTATTCCAACATCTACTACTGTGGCGCCAGGCTTTACCATATTTGGTTTAATGAAATGAGCAATTCCAATTGCGGCAATAACTACATCAGCTTCTTTAATCAAATCCGTTAGATTAGTTGTTGCAGAGTGTGCCAAGGTGATGGTTGCATCAATTGGTTTTTGTGACAATAGAATTGAGAGTGGGCGGCCTACGGTCGTGCCTCTACCAATAATTAAAACTTTGCTACCAGATAACTTAATTTTATACTCATTTAGTAATGCCAAAATTGCTCTTGGTGTACAAGGAATGATTTTGTTTACAGACAGAACTAGATTACCTAAGTTAACTGGATTTAGGCCATCAGCATCTTTCTTCGGATCAATTGCCAGTAGGATTTTTTCTGTATCTACTGATTTTGGTAATGGTAATTGAACAATAAAACCTGTGCACTCAGGATTATTATTTAAATCTGTTACAGCCTTGATGATCTCTTGCTCACTTGCACCTACTGGTAAATTCACTCTGATTGAATTAATCCCAACTTCAGCACAGTCACTGTGTTTTCCTTCAACATAAGCCAGTGAACCCGGATCAGTACCAACTAAAATAGTACCTAGTCCTAATTTTTTGTTACTCTGTTTAACTCGAGCAGCGATATCTGCTTTGGTCTGCTTCGCTAATTTCTTACCATCCATTATCACTGCGCTCATACAGCAAGCCTACCCTTACCGACTTTTTTCCTAAACACCATCGGCCACAACTTCATAAGCATTAGAACTAGTAAAAGATGCGCTGTGACTACCGCTGCAATTCTTAATGGATTCACGCCAACAGGTGACATATTGCTAGAGATTAAAGAGCCTGAAGTAATAAATGAAATCATCATTACACCTGCAATGGATAATACAAAAAATCTTAAAGTTAATTGTCGTTTACTTTTTGCATCGATATTTAACTTAAATATTAAGGATAAGTTAATCCAACTGTAGATTGCAACCATTAATGTGGGCAAGAGGAACCATAAATTTTTATCAGAAGGTAGCCCAGCCAGAACTGGAATTGCAGGAATCTCTCTTAAGTTAAAAACAAAGGGTGAGATTTCAGTAGCTTTTCCTAGAGAAAAACCAGAACCTAAAATGTAGCTGAGGGTAGTAAACATAATATTTGGTAGGTATAACAGCTGCAGTAATAACAAAAGTACTCCGCCTAATATCCCAGGATTTAGCACAATGGTTAAGTTTTTAACAGTAGAAAAATTGAGTATTAGAGAAATTGAAAACAAGATACCAGCAATTCCAAGCATGATCAGAAAAATATGAATTGGCAACTTTATAGAATTTTCAAATTTTAGATCTGAAGTAGCAGTAAGTAGCAGAATGAATAAAATGACTAATCCTCGAAATAAATCCGTTGAAACTTGTGCATTACTGGAGATTAGAGTTAGAAGTAGATAGATTAATAAGTATGCAATAAAAAAGTATGCGCGACTAATTTTTTTATTCTCAACTTCAAGAAGAACTCTTTTATAACCAAGGCGCATAGTTAGCCATGGCAAAACCACTGCGCCAAGTGGCAAGTAGGAGAGATACCCACTTACTTCATTACTTGTTATGTTAAATGGAGTTAGGTGTGAACCTAACCAGAGCCAAACAGCTGCTCGCATTGGATCTGAGGTAGTGCCGTATGTACTGCCGGCAGTTGCCCAAGCGAATAAAGTTATGAATGCAAGTGGAAATAGAATTATTAGAACTGAACGAATCACTTGTTGCAGCGCTATCCATAACCTACGCGCAACCATTATTTTCCTATCTGCTTTTTATCCATTCAATATCTTGCGCATCAAGTTAGCGGTTTCACTTGGTGTTTTACCAACCGCAACACCGACAGCCTCTAGTGCTTCTTTTTTGGCGCTAGCTGTACCAGATGATCCTGAGACAATTGCGCCGGCATGGCCCATCGTCTTACCTTCAGGTGCGGTAAAGCCAGCAACATATCCGACAACAGGTTTTGTTACATACTCTTTAATAAATTGCGCAGCACGCTCTTCTGCATCTCCACCAATTTCACCAATCATCACAATTGCTTTTGTTGCAGGATCATCTTGAAACGCCCGTAAACAATCTATGTGTGTTGTGCCAATAATTGGATCCCCACCAATTCCAACCGCAGTTGTAAAACCAAAATCCCGCAGTTCAAACATCATCTGATAAGTGAGGGTTCCTGATTTTGAGACTAGGCCAATTGGCCCACTTCCTGTTATGTCTGAAGGAATAATTCCAAGATTTGTTTTTCCTGGACTGATAATTCCTGGACAGTTTGGACCAAGGATTTGAGTCACACCTTTTTCTACTGAGTATGCATAAAAGGCTGCAACATCATGGACTGGAATACCTTCAGTTATTACAACAACTAATGGAATCTTTGCATCAATTGCGTCTATCACTGCAGATTTAGCAAACTTTGGTGGAACAAAAACAACTGATGCATTAGCTCCGGTGGCTGTGATTGCCTCTTTTACCGAGTTAAAAACGGGAATTATTTGGCCATCCATATCAACAGATTGACCACCTTTACCAGGTGTTACGCCAGCAACAATTTTTGTACCGGCTTTTAGCATTCGTTTAGTGTGCTTAGTTCCCTCAGAGCCAGTCATGCCTTGCACAATTACTTTGGTATTTTCATTAACAAAAATTGTCATTTATTCGCCGCCAACTCCGCTGCTTTTGCAGCTGCGCCATCCATTGTTTCGATCTGCTGAATTAATGGATGATTAGCTTCACTTAATATCTTTCGACCAAGTTCAACATTATTACCATCAAGTCTTACGACAATTGGTTTAGTTGCTTTATTACCAAGGATTTCAAGAGCCTGCACAATTCCATTTGCCACTGCATCACAAGCTGTAATTCCACCAAAAACATTTACAAATACGCTTTTAACATCACTATCGCCTAAAATTATTGATAGACCATTTGCCATAACCTCAGCAGATGCTCCTCCACCAATATCTAAAAAGTTTGCTGGTTTAACACCATATTTCTCGCCAGCATATGCCACAACATCTAAAGTGCTCATTACAAGGCCAGCACCATTACCAATTATTCCTACCTGACCATCTAACTTTACATAATTTAAATCTTTTTCTTTTGCTAATTTTTCTAATGGATTAGTCGCATCATGATCTACTAGCGCCTCATGCTCTAAGTGTCTAAACACTGCATTATCATCTAAAGTAACTTTGCCATCTAAAGCAATAACTTTGCCCTCTGTAGTTTTAACTAATGGATTTATCTCCATCAAAGTGGCATCTTCTTTTATAAATGCTTGCCATAGTTTCACTAATACATCAGCAACCTGATCTAAAACATCTGCTGGAAATTGTCCGCCTTTAGCAATCTCCAAGGCTTGTGCCTTGTCAATGCCTTTATTTGGATCAATACCAACTCTTGCTAATTTTTCTGGAGTTTTATGGGCAACCTCTTCGATCTCCATACCACCAGCAACTGATGCCATTACTAAAAAGTTTCGATTAGCACGATCTAACAAAATTGCTAAGTAATACTCAGATTCAATTGGTGCCGCTTGAGCAATCATTACTTTTTTTACAATGTGCCCTTTTATGTCCATTCCTAAAATTGCACCAGCTTTTTCTTTAGCATCTGCAGCATTTTCTGCAACCTTTACTCCACCTGCTTTTCCTCTACCGCCAACTTTTACCTGAGCTTTAACAACAACTTTGCCGCCAATTTTTTCAGCGGCCGAAAATGCCTGATCTGCTGTGGTAGCAACTGCGCCAGCTAAGACTGGAATTTGATGAGATTCGAAAAGATCCCGTGCTTGATACTCAAAAAGATCCACTAATTTCCCCGATCAAATTTAGTAAAGTGCAAGGTAGTAATAGTAATGAGAAAGTGCGTAAATTTATAATTTCTCAACTGGTGCATAACGAAGTAGTAGTCGCTTCTCACCAAATGAGCCAAAATTTATGGTTGCTTCGGCTCGATCTCCTTCACCACTTACTGAAACCACAGTTCCTAAACCAAATGTGTCATGCGATACACGCTCACCAACTTCAAGTTGCATGGTGGTATTTATTTTGCCTGTTGCTTTTACTGGGGCGAATGTGCGCCGTGATGATGTTTTAATTGAAGGTGCTTTTTCTTGCGCTTGGTTCCATTCAATCACTGAATCTGGAATCTCACTTAGAAATCTAGACGCAGGATTGTAATTAGGTGATCCCCACGAAGAACGATATTCAGCTCTAGTGATAAATAAATTTTCTCTAGCCCTAGTTAGCCCAACATAAGCAAGCCGGCGCTCTTCTTGTAATTCATCTGGATCTCCGAGAGTTCTAGAGTGTGGAAAAATTCCTTCTTCCATACCAGTTAAGAAAACGGTTGGGAACTCAAGTCCTTTTGCAGTATGTAATGTCATCATCGTTACTACACCACCATGATCTTCACCTTCAGGTATTTGATCAGCATCTGCTACCAATGAAATATCTTCTAAAAATCCAACGAGAGATATCTCCTCCCCTTCATCTACTTCACCCTCTTCATACTCTGTTGCAACTGCTACAAGCTCTTCTAAGTTTTCAACTCTAACTTCATCCTGCGGATCTTTACTCTCTGATAACTCAGTTAATAATCCTGATTGTTCAAGAACTGCTTGGGCAATAACAGATGGCCTAGTTTTTGCCTCAACTAGTGTTTGAAGTGAACGAATTAATTTAACAAATTCAATTAGAGAAGCTGAAGATCTTTGTGCAATCTCTTGATTTTTCTCTACCTCACATAATGACTGCCAAAAAGTTAAGTTATTACTTTGAGCGTATAGGTCTAGTAAATCAAGGGCTCGATCACCAATACCTCGCTTTGGTGTGTTAATAATTCTTCTAAGTGAAACCTCATCATTTGGATTAACAATTACTCTAAGGTAGGCAAGAAAATCTTTAATTTCTTTTCGCTCATAAAACCTAACTCCACCTACAACCTTGTATGGGATTCCTACTCGCATAAATACCTCTTCAAAAACACGAGATTGTGCATTGGTGCGATAAAAGATTGCGGTATCACCTGGATTAGATCTTGCTAAATCACGAAGCCGGCCAATCTCGCGAACAACAAAATCAGCCTCATCATGTTCACTCTCTGCAACGTAGCCAATGATTGTTGAACCAGCCCCATTTTCAGACCAAAGATTCTTCTCTTTCCTTCCCTCATTATTTGAAATAACTGCGTTAGCTGCGCTTAAGATATTTTGAGTTGAGCGATAATTCTGTTCTAATAAAATTGTTTTAGCCTCTGGATAATCTGCTTCAAATTGTAAAATGTTACGAATATTAGCGCCACGAAAAGCGTAGATTGATTGATCAGCATCTCCTACAACACAGAGTTCTGCTAAAGCAAACGAATCAGAGGCGGTTCCTACTAACTCTTTAATTAAGACATACTGCGCATGATTAGTATCTTGATATTCATCTACTAAAATATGTTTAAAGCGTGAGCGATACTTAGCTCTAGTTTCTGGATGCCGCTGTAGAACTTCAACAGTTTTTGAAATCAAATCATCAAAATCCATTGAATTAGCACCGCTTAATCGTTTCTGATAAATAGAAAAAACCTGGGCAACAATCTCTTGGAATTGATCTTTACCCTGGTTGAGATAATCCGCCGGGCCCATTAGTTCATTTTTTGCTTGAGATATTAAGGCTGCTACCGCTCTGGGTGCATAACGTTTAGTATCTAAATTTAAATCTCGCATCACTAGAGTGATTAGTCTTAGTGAATCACTTTGATCATAGATAGTGAAAGAATTTGTATAACCTAGTAATGAAGCTTCTTTACGTAATATTCTCACGCATGCTGAGTGAAAGGTTGATACCCACATAGCTTTAGCACGGTCACCAACTAATTGTGCGACCCGTTCCTTCATTTCACCAGCTGCTTTATTTGTGAAAGTAATTGCTAAAACCTCATACGGGGCAACATTTCGCTGCGCTAATAAATAGGCAATTCTTCTTGTTAAGACTCGCGTCTTTCCTGAACCCGCTCCGGCTACAACTAGTAAAGGTGAGCCCTCGTGTTTTACCGCTGCAATTTGTTGAGGATTTAAACCTTCGATTAACGCGGACATATTGGTAAGTCTATCGCTCGGTATGAGTAGGCAAATTGCTACGGTAACCTTGCCAATTATGGAGCCATTAAATGACAGTGAGATAAAGCGAGTATTAGTTGTAACCGCGCACCCAGATGATTGCGACTTTGGAGCTGCGGGAACTATTGCGCTTTGGAGTGCTAAGGGAATTAAGGTTTCATATTGCATCTGCACAAATGGTGACCAAGGTGGTGAAGATCTTTCTGTACCGCGTGAGGAAATGCCGAAAATTCGCCAACGTGAGCAACGTGAGGCAGGTCTTGCAGTTGGAGTCACCGATATAACATTTTTAAATTATCGAGATGGTTGGTTAGTACCAACTATTGAATTACGTAAAGATATTGTTAGACAAATTCGTATTACTAAACCTGACCGAATGCTTATCCAATCACCAGATAGAAATTGGGATCGTTTATTTGCCTCCCACCCAGATCATATGGCTGCCGGAGAAGCTGCAATTCAAGCCGTCTACCCAGATTCTAGAAATCCATTTGCATTTGAAGATTTACTAAAAAATGAAGGATTACAACCTTGGCGAGTAAAAGAGGTTTGGGTAATGTCTAATTCAAACCCAGATCACTTTATAGATATCACTACAACTTTTGACAAGAAGATGAAAGCGCTTCATAGCCATTTTAGCCAGACTGCTCATAATGAAAACTTAGAAAATATGGTTCGTGAGTGGGGTGAGCGAAATGCTCAGGCTAATAATCTGCCAGCTGGATCAGTTGCTGAAGTCTTTAAGATTGTAAATACTAACTAACGAACCTTTACCTTCTCTATTCCAATTTTTAGCTTTGGTGCACCGTCTTTTTTACCATCTAGTACTCCACTTTTCGCAACCATTTGAATAATCTCTAAGCCTTTTGTTACTTTGCCCCAAATTGTGTAGCTAGGTGGCAAAGAAGTATCTGCATAAACAATAAAAAATTGGCTGCCATTTGTATTCTGTCCTGAATTTGCCATCGCGACTACTCCTGCAGGGTAATTATTTTCAACTGGAGTAGGTAAGTTTTCATCTCGGTATGTAAAATTTGGCCCACCTAAGCCAGTTGCAGTTGGATCTCCGCACTGAAGAACATAAATATTTTCAGTAGTTAATCTATGACAAAGTGTTTGGTCAAAAAAACCACCGTTTGCTAGCGCTGATAATGCAGTAACCGTAATTGGAGCACTTTTTCCATCTGCTTTAATTACAATATTTCCACAATTTGTTGTCAAGGTAAAAGTTCTATTTTGAAATGGTCCTTTAATCTCAGGTGGATCAATTATCTTTGCAGTATGCCCTTTTGCTTTTGTGTTCTTACAATTAATTTTCTCTAAAGATTTATTTGGTGCCGCATTTGAAACCGGAGTGAGTACGGTTGAAAAAATAATAAGTGAAGAAGTCGCTAAGGCAAGCTTAATTATTTTTTTCATGGGTAAAGTTTAGTCAATAATTTAGATTTAACAAAAGAAATCTAGTGATATCACCTGTTTAGTAAAGAACTTTAAGTGATTTCTCAGAAAAAGATTAAGGCTGAATCACCACTTCAACTCGCTGAAACTCCTTTAGGTCAGAGTAGCCACAAGTTGCCATTGATTTTCTAAGTGCTCCAAATAGATTCATAGAGCCATCAGATGTATGTGATGGACCAGTTAAAACTTCTTTTAACGTACCTACTGTGCCAACTTGCACACGGTTACCTCTTGGAAGTTGCCCGTGATGTGCTTCAAGTCCCCAATGCCAACCTTTACCAGGTGCTTCAGATGCTTTAGCAAGAGGTGATCCCATCATTACTGCATCCGCTCCACATGCAACAGCCTTTGCAATTTCACCACTGCTACCAACTGAACCATCAGCAATTACATGAACATATCGGCCACCAGATTCATCTAAATAATCTCGGCGTGCAGATGCCACCTCTGCAACTGCTGATGCCATCGGAACTGAAATTCCTAGAACTGTTTTCGTAGTGTGAGCAGAGCCGCCGCCAAAACCAACTAAAACACCGGCAGCACCTGATCTCATTAAATGAAGTGCGCCCTGGGCAGTAGCGCAACCACCAACTATTACTGGTACATCTAATTCATAAATAAACTTCTTTAAATTAAGTGGAGCAGTTTTTTCTGAAACATGCTCGGCAGAAACTGTTGTTCCTCGAATAACAAAAATATCAACACCTGCGTCAATGACAGCTTTATGAAATTCAGCTGTTCTTTGTGGTGAAAGCGCTCCAGCAACCGTCACACCAGCTGCTCTTATCTGTGCTATTCGCTCTTTGATTAAGGTTGGTTGAATAGGTGCAGAATAAATCTCTTGCATTCTCTTGATTGCTTTATCTTCAGGAAGTTTTGCCATATCTGATAATTGTTTCTGCGCATCTTCATACCTTGTCCAAATACCTTCAAGATTTAAAACACCAAGTCCACCCGCTTCACCAATTGCTATTGCAGTCTCAGGAGAAACAACTGAATCCATTGGAGCTGAAATAAAAGGTAACTCAAATTTATATGCATCGATTTGCCAACTAATTGAAACTTCTTCAAGGTCGCGAGTTCTTCTTGATGGCACAATTGCTATCTCATCAAAAGAATAAGCTGCCCGTGCGCGCTTGCCTGGACCTAATTCGATATCGGACATATAACTAATCGTATCTGTTGTGAGTTATCTTTAAAACTTACGCTCTGAGATCCCAGGCTTTAACGCCACCTGAAACCCCAGCTGAATTTGGAATTATCTTGACTTTATAGTCAAAGCTTTTAAGTGCAGATTTACTAATACGTTGTGCATTACCTCCACCGATATACAACTTATCCCAAATAATCATTGGGTATAACTCTCCAATTAAAGCTTTAACTCTGCGAGACCAGAGTTGATTTCCCATACGTCGCCTTGAAATCTCACCAATCCAAGCGTCAATTGTTTTTCCATATCTCACAGTTGCATGAGATAACTCTATGTGAGGAGCTAGTTGCCCATTATTAAACATTGCGCACCCTAATCCAGTTCCAAATGTTAAAACTGTTTCAAGACCAACCCCAGTAATAACTGCGGCGGCATGAACCTCTGCATCATTTAAAACCAAAATTGGCATCTTTAGTTTTTTATGAAGTGTATTTTGCAAATCAAAGCCGTGCCATAACTTTTTTAAGTGGGGATCTGGCATCGTGCGAGGACCACGCTTATTAATGTAATGAGGAATAAATACGATCTTTCCATTACGAATCATGCCGGGTAGGCCAACAGTTACTCGATTAATGCGATGATCTGCTAAAACATAATTTGAAATGATTTCAACCAAAGAGTTTGGTGACATTGGATATGGGGTTTTAAGGTAAGGAAAATCAACTAGAACTTTACTGTGCTGATCAAATACAGAAGCCTTGATTCCAGTTCCGCCGCAATCAACAGTTAGCGTTACATTTCCCACTAGTTAATGCTAGTCGATTATCTAGTAGTTTAGAACCAAGGCTTGTGTTTTAACTTATCTTAGTGTGAGTGCCCACCTGCTCCATGTGAGTGACCATGACCGGCGGCCTCTTCTTTCTTCTCTTCTGGAGTTTCAAAGACAAGTGCCTCTGTTGTAATAAACATTGCAGCAATTGATGCAGCATTTGCAAGTGCTGATCTAGTTACTTTAACTGGATCAATTACGCCCTCTTTAACAAGGTCTGTGTACTGTTCTGAGTAAGCATTAAAACCTTCATTAGGTTTCATTGCGCGAACTTTTGAAACAACTACATAGCCTTCTTGGCCAGCATTTTCTGCAATCCAACGAAGTGGTTCATCACATGCTTTGCGCACAAGACGAACACCAACAGCTCGATCTCCTTCAAAGCCCAAATCATTATCAAGAGCGGCTGCAGCATGTACTAATGCCGCACCTCCACCAACAACAATTCCTTCTTCAACGGCTGCTCTAGTTGCAGAGATGGCATCTTCAAGACGGTGCTTTTTCTCTTTTAACTCAACTTCAGTATGTGCACCAACTTTAATTACGCAAACTCCACCAGCAAGTTTTGCTACTCGCTCCTGTAGTTTTTCGCGATCCCAATCAGAATCAGTATTTTCAATCTCGCGACGAATCTCAGTGACTCTTGCTGCTACATCATTTTTATTTCCAGCTCCATCCACAATTGTGGTGGCATCCTTTGAAATAACAACTCTGCGAGCCTTACCAAGCAATGAGATATCAATTTGCTCAAGCTTTAAACCAACTTCAGCAGAGATAACCTGACCGCCAGTTAATATCGCAATATCTTGCAACATTGACTTACGTCTGTCACCAAAGCCAGGTGCTTTAACAGCAGCTGATGCAAAAGT
>Ga0222713_10000625_pt1 | contig 39964 bp, 46 predicted proteins | sample C33_649DmetaG_FD_165061 | JGI IMG/M metagenome (GOLD analysis project Ga0222713, IMG submission 165061) | Estuarine water microbial communities from San Francisco Bay, California, United States - C33_649D | ecosystem: Environmental > Aquatic > Marine > Unclassified | place: USA: California... | reverse complement strand
ACTAGCATATCCATAGGATCTACAGCAGGAACATCATCGTTTAAGGGTATACTTGAAACAATAAATAAGGAATTAAGGGTTCGTAATTCAGCAAATACCGCTAATGTATTTTCTGCAGATGCTAGTGGTAATGTTACTGCATCAGGTACTCTTGCTGTTAACGGTGATACGTTATCTACAAGTCAAACATCATTTAACTTATTAAATACAAGTGCTACCACTGTTAACTTTGCTGGAGCTTCTACTAGCATATCCATAGGATCTACAACAGGAACATCATCGTTTAAGGGTATACTTGAAACAATAAATAAGGAATTAAGGGTTCGTAATTCAGCAAATACCGCTAATGTATTTTCTGTAGATACTAGTGGTAATGTTACTGCATCAGGAGATATAACTGCATTTTATTCCGATAGTAGACTTAAAACTATTACATCAAATATTGATAATGCTTTAGAAATTGTTAATAAATTGCATGGATTTTATTATATACCTAATAATTTAGCAAATAAATACGGATATTCATCTAGTAATATTCAAGTTGGCTTAAGTGCGCAAGATGTAAAAAAAGTATTACCAGAAATTGTAAAATTAGCACCTTTTGATACAAGTAATATACATAATTCTAGTAGTAATTATAGTGTTTCAATATCCGGAGAAAACTATTTAACAATATCATATGAAAGGTTAGCACCTGTATTTGTAGAAGCAATAAAGAATTTAAATACAAAAATTGAAGACCAAAACAATACTATATCCCAATTAAAACAGGATATATACCGTCTCGAAAATTTAATCAATACTTTATCTAAAAAAATTATATAAAAATAATACATAATATATATGTAAAATAGTACCAAAACAATGGAAGTAACCAATGAAACACGTGCGAAGACACAAAAGACAGTTTCTGGTAAGAAGATTATCGATGTATTTAATTCACATGTAGATCCAAATATTGAATATTCTCTTGATGATCTTAAAAAGATTTTGTCTTCAGCTTATAAATCAGCTGTTAAAAAGTCAAAGGGTGATAATGTTGAAAAACGTGAACCAAGCAAATACAACCTTTTTGTAAAGGATATGATGATGAAGTTAAAGACTGATCATCCAAACAAACCTAATAAAGAGATCATGTCTATGGCTGCTGCACTATGGAAGGAAAGTAAAGTTTGTGAAGGTGAAGAACAACTTGATAAATAATATGTTAAATTTACTTTTAATTTGTTTACATAAATAACATTACTTATTGTTAAAAAAACATAAATATTTTTTTGCAGTTTTTAGAAACTGATTAAAACTATTAGTTTTATGTATATATATATTTTTGAATGCATCTTTTATGGATTTATCTTTCATAATACTATATAATCTATCTATTGTAAATATCATTTTTTTATTTGCACCATTGTTCAATAGCATCTTTGTAAGAATAAATTGGTTTATGTAATTTAGAATTTATTTCATTATGTAAATCAACGGACCAAAAAAAAAGGGCCATAGGTTTTCTTAAATCAAGATCATCAATCTTTTGTAAATATTCATTATAATGTTTAGAACATTTATGACAAGGTATTACCTTTCCTAATTCTTTAAGATTACCTACAATTTTTTCATTATATGTTTTATTATCTTCGAAATCAATAATTGTAATAGTATGCAAAAATCCCCATAAAAAATATCCCCAATTTACTTTTTCTCTATAATTACTCATAATATATTACAATACTTTTTGTATTATTTATATGTTAGTAAAAATAAAAAACTGGTATTTATTGAACCGCAGTGTTTTTGTTACTATAAAACGTTTTACTTCTTCACAAAACGTACGCGCTGTTTTCCACCAACGGATGGCACATGCACGGGCTTCACAGCAACCCAGTTACCACCGTCGAGACCTTCTGTTTTTGGCCAAATAGGAAGATCGTTTACGCGATCCTGCCAGTCATTGATGCTGTTAGACTCGCTCCATTGCATATTGGCAGATGTCCCTACCGGAACATAAAATGCACACTCCCTCCACGTAGCATTTGTAGTGTACCCATGCTTGATGTTCTTCGTCTCTCTCATGACGATCTCGCATAGCAACCAATCATTCTTTGAAACCTCAAATGAACTAATTTGTAACGCCTGATAGGGCATTATACCAAATGGGTTGGGTTTTTTGTAAAACAATCATTCAATTTTATCTCAATTGTTTATACAATTAGGACAAATCAATCCAAATTCAATTTTCCTGAAAAAACTGATATACAGAAGATATCAATATCGTCATGAATGAAAATCGGAAATAAAATAACATTTGCTGACACTGCTAACTTATTTGTGCTTATAAGATTATCAATCTAAATATTACACCAACTGAAAAAAATGAGACAATAAGACTATTATAAAAAATGTTTTTATTATTGTTATATTTCTATAAAATGTAAATGATCGCATTAAAGAGACTAACTACAATTTAATGGTTCTGTTAAAACGATTTGTAATTTTTATAAATCAACTCGTATTTATATATATCTTTCTTTTTTGTTTTGCATTATTATATATGTATGTATAATCATTATTTTTATCAAATACATAATCGAAAATATAATTATGCGGATAAATATGACATTGTGTAGTTTGTGGTGAATTTGGTGAATTTGGTGAATTTGGTGAATTTGGTGAATGACAAATGCTTCGACGTTTTACAAATTGAAATGAACAAGTAATTAAATTATTTATATCACATACCACACCGTTGAAAATATTCATAACAGGTATAGTATATTTTTTTAGAAATCTTCTTCTTAATTTTTTATCAGTTTGTTTTGATGAACACCAAAAAACAAAAGGAATTATAATAACACCGCCTATACATTTTTTTTCTATAATACTATCTATAAAACATTTATAAACATTATTTTGCTTATATTTTTGATATAGTTGAGATGTTTCTAAAAGATCTTTATTTGGCGGTTTTGATAAAATAAATTTACCATAATAATCAGGAGGGTTCATAAGAACATCGCGTGATTGTATAAAATGTGCAGTTGGATATAAATCATACATTTCAATTTCAACCATCTTTGATGTGAAAATACATGGTAAAAATTCTCCATGGTGTGTAAATGGAATGACATATTTCATGATATTATCAGGAATCACTATATTTTGAAGAATATGTTGTAATTGAAGCATCGTGTTATACTGTTCATATATTATATTTTTATATATTATATTTTTATATAGGATGTATGAAGTAAGAGGTATGTTTTTGTTTTGAAAACTTAAATGCATTTTGTAAGTATAATACTTATTTGCTTATTTTCATTTTTACACATTTTTGAGAGTATCTTTTCTCTTCATCTCGTATAGTTTTCCAAAATCAATTTCGGATAGTATTCCATATTTGTTTTTTGAGAATTTAATTTTATTTTTACTATTTCGGAATCATATTTAAAAATCATACTAAGTGATATCATTTTGGTTTCATTTATATTATAGTTTTTTTGTATACTCATACAATAATCAAAAATCTGTTTATCTGTCATGTCAATTACAAATATAATATCTTTTTCGTCCAGTGTTTCTCGAAAATCTCTGATTTCTTCTAAATTGTTTTTCAGGTTTATTTTGATGTTTTTGCACTGGAAATATGTTATAATTTCATTTCTGTTCTTGATATATTCTAATATGTACCTGTCGAATATACTGATTTTATCATCGTCATCAAATGCTGTATCACCACTATCAAAAAAAGTTTCTTTATTATACATTTCATATAATTTTACATTAAATAGACTGTTTTGTGTATATTTATAATATGTATTTTTACACTGTTTGATATACATCAATGTATTCAATCTGTATATTTTGAAATCATTTGGGTTCATTTTGATATTAGCATAAATATTATCATTACATATATTCATGTATTTTTTATTTATTTTATTAGAGGCATTTTTTGAATTGAATAAATTATATGAATATATTTTTATATTTGTTAAAAAATTATTCATTCTTCATATATATAAATATGATGTAATATTTTTAAGGCTCGCAAATTTAACATTTGATATACTTTATGATATTGCTTATATTATGAAGTTGTAATATAAAACTATGTATAATAAATTAAATACAAACATAAAGGTTTTATTCATAATGATATTTCGCAAAACCAGTTTTGTTTTTCCCATAAAATACTGTATTTAAATGTAATATCTTTTTGTATATCTTCAAACATCTTATTAAAGGTATGAAAGTTATGTATGAAATAAAATCTATCTATTTGTATATCAATATTATTTGACTTCCATTTGACTAAATTTGCACCAATTTGAAAGTTTCTATAATCTTTATAATTTTTTTCAGTATTATCATATATTTCATGTGACCATACTGAAATAAGGATTTTACCATTTTTATGTAAACAATTCATCATATTTTTGATAGCAATTTTTTGTTCATCAATAGTTCTTAAATGATGTATAACAGCAATACATAAAATACAATCAAATTTACCATAATCACATATTTGTAAATTCATAATATCTTTTTTATATACTTCTATAATTCCCTTTTTTTTACAAATATCAATAAGATTAGATGATATATCTGTACCAACACAACTATAATTATGATTTTGAGCAAAAATAGTATTTTTACCATTTCCTATTCCAATATCTAACAATCTTTTCTGACTTTTATCATCTTGATTGATCCTTAAAAATGTTTGAACACTTCCCCATATTCTATTTCGCGTATTGTCAAATTCATTAGATATTAAGTCATATTGTTTTTCAATATCTTTATTATGTTGGTAACACATTTATTATTATAATCATGTATATTATATATATAATGTTTATATAAGAAAAATTAGCTATATATTTTTTTATACTTTTATTGTATAAATTTTTATTTGATTTATTTTACATCTCTTCTCAAAAGCTGTATATACTATCTCTTTGATTATCTCCTTTACTTATTCGCAATTCTGATATATTTATAATATATCCTCCTATCATTTCCATGTTTTGAAAAAATTTGGCTTTCAAAACATCATATATATTATCCATTCTTATTATTTACTTATAATAAATAAAACTTTATTTAATATTTCAAGGAAATTTAAATTTTGGTTATTATACATCATATAGTCTAAATAATAGAGGTTTCGTTCCAAAAACCTATCGCAAATATAATGTTTTTTGCTAATGTTTTATTTTTTTAACAATAACCTGCTGGTTTATATGTAAAATTTCAATTTTTTCACGATAAAATAATAAAAACGCATCAATTGCTGGTCGCGGTGCTACAATGTTATATTTCGCATCATTTTCATTAGTAATACCCCACGTATAGTCGTCAAAAATAAGAATACCGTCATTTTTTAATAAAGGAAAACCTAATATAGCATCTTGAATAACACAAGATGAATTATGGTCACCATCTATATAAATAAAGTCATATGAATTCTTTTTAAGCAAATAAAGCGCATTTTCACTTTTATCTTTCATAATTATAACTTGATCTTCAAATAATGAAATGTTATGCCTAAAAATATCATATAATGATGGCAATATTGCTTTATATTCTATATTTACATGATGTTCAATTGAACCTTCAAATGTATCTATACAAGTAAGTTTAGAAGTTTTATTTGTAAGTATATTTTCCAATAACCATACAGAAGCTCTTCCCTGAAAGGAACCTATTTCTAAAAAATTTAATAAAGGTTTCCCTTTATATTTATGCAAAAAATAATTCCATGTAGGAATATGTCCACTAAACCAATCTACAGAAAATCTATATTTATTCATATAAAATATATTATATATTCTTTGTTTAAGTAAAAACTATTGTATATGAAAATGATAATATAATTATTTTTTGGTTTATTTTTTACTTATAATGTATATATTTACTCGCATTTTTTTATAATTTCTTGACATTATATTATATCGAAAATAAATTTTGTTATAACAAAATAAAGAACTGTGTATATAATGAATGATTTTAGTATTAAAAAAAGAAAGTTAGAAAGTAATCTTGTAAAATACAAAAAAATAGTTATAGCTGTAGGCGGTAATGCTTTGCAAAGAAGAGGAGAAATATTATCATATGAAAACCAGTTAAAAGCCGCAATTGAAGCTGCGCCTATTATAAAATTACTTGCACAAAAATATCAAATTATACTAACACACGGAAATGGTCCGCAAATAGGATGTCTTGCTTTAGAAAGAAAATCTGCGTCACTTGATTTACTTGGCGCAGAGACACAAGGGCAAATAGGTTTAATATTTTCGCAAGCACTTGGAACATTTGGTCAAACAGCAGTACCTATAATTACACAGGTTCGCATTGATACATCATGCCCTTCTTTCAAAAATCCAACAAAATATATTGGAAAAGTATATACAGAAGATGAAGCAAATAATCTCGCGATCAAACATGGTTGGACCATTAAAGTAGATGGAAAATATTGGAGAAGAGTAGTACCTTCTCCGCAACCATTACAAATTATACAACTTGATGCTATAAGAGCACTTATTGATACAGAATATGGAATACCGCCTATGAAAATAATTCCTATAGTATGTGGAGGTGGTGGAACACCAATATATTATGACGAATCAGGCGCTCTTAAAGGTATAGAAGCTGTAATTGATAAAGATAATTGTAGTGCATTATTAGCAAACGAATTAGATGCAGATATTTTTATTATTCTTACTGACGGTGGTGGAATATATGAAAACTATGGTACATCTGAACAAAAAGAAATGGCTGAAGTAACTCCTGAATATCTGATAAAATCAAATGCTGGAAAATGCTTTCCGGGTTCAATGGGTCCAAAAATAGATGCAGTCATTAACTTTGTCCAGAGAAGTTGTAGATCAGATGTATTCGCTGCAATTGGTGATTTGAAAGATGCAGAGTATATTTTAGCAAATGAAAAGGGTACAATTATAAGAAAAAATGTTGAAGGTTCTGTAAAATGGAGAGTTGAATATAAAAAATAGTTGAAAATATGCGTTATATGTATATATGATGAAGACATGGGCTTAATGTACAACCTATAGTAATTAAATTATTATATATATATCCAAAAAATATATGTGATAATAAAGTTATATACCATATATTTTTTACATATATGTCGTCTACGTGGAAATATGCATTGCATGGATTTAATGTTCCGAAACACTGTAATGCCCATAACAAATTAAATAAACACACCTCGTATCCAATATTATGCTGTACATCACATTTACCAATCTTATTATATATTAAATCGTGTGTATATACCATCGCAGGTAATACATGAACAAAAAAACTTACGAAATCAACGGCGCGATAAGTAAAATATTTTGGAATATTTGGTATTAGCATTATCTTATCTCTACAAGTTAATCTGAATATGTGATATATAACGAAAATTGTTGATGAATTTATTGCAATAAAAGCTTCGTAATTATTATTTTTATAGAAATAATTAATGCATATTAAAGCAATATTCCAATTTGTATACTGTGATAAAGTAATATATATAATTTTATTAGAAAATAAATTTTTGATGTATGGAATAGTAATAACTACACCAATTAAAACAATGTCATATTGTACTATATTATTCATTTATTTGATATAATTATTTATTTTATTAAAAAATATACGACTATGAAAAAAAATTGATAATTATTTTTACTATTTATACTCATATAAAATGGGGTGTTCATCATCTTTTCCAGATAGTGTTTATGATCAAGAAGCATATGTAAATGAAAAATTAGGTAATGTAAAGCAACAATTGAGTGGATACGGATATACAGAATCTCAAATCAAAGGAAAATTGCGTCAAGAGTATAATGGAAACCGAGGTGGAAATGATTATATTATGAATCATCGATGGGAAGATGTTAGGTTGTAAAGATATAACATCTAATTACACCCTTTAAGTAGTAATAGTTATCATTCAATAGTAACTTTCAACAATTTCGATATACTTTGCGAATGTTGAAAATAATTGTTTCTTGAATTCCAGGTCTTCTGATATAACTTCAAAATAAAATTCTTTGATTTTATCAAGACTTATTCTTATAAAATTTTCACAAGTAAATATATACATTATTTGGCATTTGGTGTGTATATAAATAAGATATTTGTAAATTATTAGAGTTATATACAATTTAACAATTTTGCTTGTATTTATATTACCAATATCAACAAGTGCACCAAATGTGTGAATTTGATTGCTACAAGAGCATATATGAAACCATTTCTCAATTTCATAATCTCTATATTCAACATATAATGTATTTTGCTTATTTTTATGATAAAGTGCATAGCTATTTTTGAGTATATCATACATATTGATATTGCATTTTTCCCATTTTACTCTATTGATAAATGGTGATATATATGATTTGAATTTTTTTTTATGATTATACCCCTCTTCTTTGTTGTAAATATTGTAGAGAAATGTAATATACCGGTATAATACATATTTAGACTTGCTATTTGTTCTTAATAGTTGAAATATTTTGAAAGTATTATTTGAGTTTTTATTTGTTAGGGATATTAAGGGGTAGCATATAGCATGAATTGTTGTAATATGTGTAGAAAACAGTAATATATCAAGTGATTTCAATATAAAATCACTATTTTGAACAGTATCAATAAATTTGATGTTGTTTCGTAAAAAAAATTCACGGATGATACCAGTATTATTGATAACAGTTTCGATAAATTTATGTTTATTACAACTAAAACTCTTACAAACCATTGAGAGTTTTATACAACTACTAAAATTTAATTGACTAGCTATACAATATTGCCATATATCTTCTGAAAGCATACAATACGTTTTTAATTATTTGAAAGTAATTATTAAATTTATCATTTTTTATCAAAAATAACAAAGTATAGATATCCAAATGATGTACTTTTTCTATTCTATTTTTAAGAATATTCAATAAATTCAGTATCAAAAAGAAACTAATGCGGTAATTATTTTTTAATTCTACAATATAATGCATCCCCCCATCCATATTGTGTAATTTGTTTTATAACTAGTGTAAATCCTTTGTTCTTAAGAAAATCATCGATTTCTCCAAACAAAGCACAATTTTTATACAACTCTTTATCATTTACCTCGATATATATAGCATCGACATTATCAATTATATTCTTCGACCCTTTTAGTGCAAGCAATTCAGCACCTTGAATATCCAAATTCCAAAAATTATATTTATTAGGAACTAAATTATTCTCTTCATATAATTTTACAATTGTTTTCGTTTTTAATTTACGTTGATTAATATAATGTATATGAGGGTGTTCTGTAGAATGTGTTCCAAATTCGAAGATACTCGATGATTCACCATTGTTTGCGATATTAAAATCGACACAACAGTCATTGCTATCTGATATAACTGCTTGGTATTGGTTAGGAATTCCTCTTTCTTTATTTTTTTCCACCTTGTCACCCAATGCATCCACCCAAATTATGTCATTCGGTGATAATTGTAAATAATCCACGTAAAATCGTAGTTCTTCGCATTCGTGATCACCAATATGCAGCACACCGGTTACATTTATATCATATATTTTCAAATTTTCACATATTTTATTTCCATCTACAAGCATTTTTATTATACATTTAATTGTTTATTTCCTTATACTAATTGTTGCTATAATTTGTTTTTTTCTTATTTTCTTTTATCATATTATCATTATCTGTCTTCAATAATTTAATTTCATTATGTAATACGTATAACTTATTTCGATAATAAATTACATTTACAGCCGAGTAAAATACAATAATAAATAACGCATATAATACATATCTATCTAGATCTTCTTGTTTACAAGTCATTTAAGATCTTTTATAAACTTAAAAATCATTTTTATACCTGTAAAAGGTTAAAAATTGCAAAAAAAACAGTCAAAATAATAATTTTACATTTTTCTGGGTCTTGTTCTTAAAAAAACAGTTTCCAAATCTATCATAGAATTTTGGCCGTGTGGTTTTTTAAGCTTCTTTGTCATTCTATAATAATCATCTCTTGTAAATCCCCACGTATCTACTACAGGATTATTCCATTTTTGTCTTATAAATGTCGATAACTCATTATCATCCATAGTGTGATTTACATTCCATAATGCTGCTCTTTTTTCTACAAAAAATTGGTAAAAAATCTTGTATACTTCTTCATCTCTTTGTTTTTTTGCTGCAACTCTTTTGGGAACCTTTTTTTCCTTGGGAACCTTTTCTTCCTTGATTTTATTGCAACGCAAAGTCTTTTTATTACAAATTTTGTTTTCAGCCTTGCAGTCTTTTTTACAATCCTTTTTTTGTTGTTTTTTCATAAGTTCATTATGTTTCTTTTTTCTCATTTCATTGTATTTTTTTAACTGCATAAACTTACCATTGTGTTTTATATATTCAAGTGAATTTTTACTATAAATATTTCTTTTTTGTTCACCGTACATTACTGTACGTACTAATTTATAGTTTTTATCATTTTTAGCTTTTCTCTCTTTTTCTCCTCTATATGCGTTTATTAAATCCATATTTGTTTCTATTATAAAAAAATAAAATAAAAAAAAAATAAAAAAAATATATCAATTTAAATAATATTTGCAAATATAACCACATAACATATGTGATATGATTGAAAGGCCCATATTAAATTAAATAAAACAACATCATACCCGATATTATGGTTTATTATATATTTACCTCTTTTGTTATATATATACTATACCAGGTAGAATATGAACAAAAAAACTACAGATATCAATTGTCATAATAGATGCACCTTTAGGTACATTTGGTATAAGACTAATTTTATCCTTGTTTGTAAATCTAAAAATATGATAAATAATAAAATTCCTACAATAACGGAATCTGAAAAACTTCAGAAAACGGCAAAAAAATTCAAAATTCAAATTTGCTCAGAGACATCGGAACGATGGAAGCAATAATAGATGTGTGTGTGTCGCCGACGAAGGTAATCAAGCCACAGATTGGGAACACCCCCGAGGAAAAGCAATTGCGCGTTAAACTAATCAAGGCGAAAAAGAAGGAGATTTGCGACATTATCTCGAGTGGGATATCCAACGATGAGATGATGGTTCAGATAACAAACATTCTCATCAATCTGTGTGAATTGCAACAGATATTTGACGAATGGCATGACGAGAGCTTCTGCAACATACCAGATTGGGGAATGGCTTTGGCGAAGTTACAAAATTGCGAGGTCAGGCAAAGGGAATTCCAGAAATGCAGTTTCTGCAAAGACATCAGGCGCAGAGGGCATCTGTGTGACGGTATCATACAAGCGAGGGAATCGAGGGAATTCAGGACGGCGAAAGCCAATGTGAAAAAGGAGATCGATGTGTTGGAGGGAATCGTAATGCCCGTCGAAGAAGACAATAACAATCCTAAAATTAACGATGATGCGCGATCGGACAATATTTCCATCTTCGAAGTTCCAAACAGATTATCATTCGTTGCGTGGAATGCTCATACTCTGTCTTCAATGGATGATGAAAAGGTATCCCCCGAACTGTGGGAACAGATATGTCTTGAGTTTTCGAAACACGATGTAATAACTCTCACGGAAATGCTTCCAATCAGCGAGGGTACTGGCAAAGAACGTTTTGAGAGGTTTTTCAAGATGATCAAGGATTGCGGGAACGACGAATGGGATTATCGCGTATCCGTGCCGGCGGGACCTGGCAGAACGATCGAGGTGCATATAATGCTTGTCAAAAAACCAATCATTATCGTGGATTCTGAAACAATAAAATTTTCCCAATTCGACTACAAGCCTCTTATTGCTCATTTGCGCGACGAAAGGATGGCCTGTCAGAAATTTTCAGGAGATTTCGTCGTGACGTCTATTCACATGCCGCCATCGAATCCAAAGGAGAGAAGGATAGCGCGCGACAGGCAAATCTACAACTTAATGCGCGGATATATTTTCTCTTCTGAAAATCGTTGCGATCGTAGCTTCACAAACATAGGTGCGGTGAACTCTGGACAGTCTCCAACGATCCACATAATGCAAGGGGATTGGAACAAATGGATCGGATTCAGCAAGGACGAGACTATATCTATGGCGAAGGCCGGATTTGAAGTAGTGCTTTCAGAGAATGTCTACACCACGTCGGGAGGGAAGTGTTATGATAATTTTATAATATCTGATAATTACTCCAAGTACCTTAATATTCCGACGAGAAAGGTTTTGCGTTTCAAGAATTTTTTCAATTCTCGTACTGGTGCGAGTGGTTTGTCCGACCACGCACCAATCATGTTCGAATTAGAAGTTTTAAAGTAGTATTTTCGTCAAAAGTGGCTTATACTGCTTATCATCGTTTTTTATTTATATGGAAATATATACATCGAATAATGATTTTATTTTGACTTCTGGTATCTTTTTAATTTTTAGTTTACAATCTCTCAAATATGTTAATGATATTACACCAACCAAAGAGAAAAATGGGACAAGATTATTATAAAAAATATAATAATTTGTTATTCATCTATTCTATTGATGTAAATGATCGCATTAAAGAGTAGTTTTGTAAATCAACTCATCTTTTATATCTTTCTGGTCGTTAATTATATAGAATATAATGATTAAACACTTTTTGAATATTTTTACAACCATTTTTATCACGATTACACCAACCATTCCGTTTATTTTCCATTTTATATGTTAGGATAGAATGCATCATAAGACGATGAGAGATGTATCTCTGTCAAGATGAAAAATAAAATATAATAAAGACGGTAATATAAAAAGAAAAATAAGAGATAATAAAAATTTAAAAATTACACCAGATATTATAGATTTTACATTACCAGATATAGAAAGAGTAATAAAAAATATAATAACTACCAAAAATAAAAAGAGAGCATTTAACAAATTACCTAAAACATAGTTGTAAGATATATAAAAATAAATAATCTTGTCCCGTTTTTCTCTTTGGTTGGTGTAATGATTTATAATAGACTTTGGTTTGCTAACATTTATCACGTATTTATATTTTCTTTTAGATAATAATTATTACAACTCTTTACACCTTTAGCAATTTGTTTCATGTTTTTATCAGTTTTTAGAAAATCAATAATATACATTTCATTTCTAATTAAAGCTCTTAGGTCAGGGGCTGATTTTATCTTTCGTAATGTACCATATTGAATTTTACATATACTATCCGATAGTAATATATAATACGCTATCATAAAAAACCTTATGATGTTCATGTTATAATATTTATATGTTTTGTCCTTATATTATAAAGTATACTTTTATTATCAGGTATACTTTTATTGTTTTTGTAATCATAAAATTTATTAGTTTTTGATATAATTTGATAAAAAATGATATAAATATTTAATTATTTGAAGTTAAAAATGTTCGAATTAGAAGAAGATTTTGAAGAACTACATACTAATATTGTAAAAACATTTGAATATCTAAGTATTGTATGTAATGAATATAAGTTTCATACATATCCTCTACATGAATTCTCTACGGATTTTCAAATTGAAAGCCCTTTTGGTAAAAAAGTACTAGTATCTCATTCTATAGACACTGGTGGTGATCTAGAAACTATTATAATTCATCAATCTGGTAAAAAATTGTATGATACACTTGAATATCATGATACAAGAGAAAATCTTGCTAACTATCTAAAAAAACTCTAATTTAATATAAATTAGAATAAACATGCATACCAAGGTTCGTAATCTTTTTTACATTTCTTTATATTTTTTAATTCTTTTTGAAATGATTTTTGAAACTTTACAGAATATACAACACCTTCACTATTCTTTAGTTCAACATAATATATCATATATACTGATATTTGATACAATATTATTTATTTTTATATAATCTTCTCTTTATTTTGGTATTTATTATTCCTTTTATTTCAATTCGCAAGGTATTTTTACTTCTTTGCCAAATGTTTTCACTTTCGCTGGGTCAATTGTTTGATGTGTCCAGTCATTATATACATATCTTTCCTTGTTACATGTTATGCCAGCTATTCTATGTGATATATTATTATCGACTTCAGCATCATTCCAATTAGCCAATAATACAAAATTAGTAATTATACAGATAATGCCAAGTATAACTTTGTTCTGAATTCAATAAAGGTGTTGTTAAAAAATGCAAAAGACGAATGATTGTTGATTATTGAAGAAAAAGATACATAAAGTTTATTTATATTATAAAAATAATAATGAATTATATAATATATTCATATAAAAATGAATTGGGCGCGGGTATGTTTGGACAAACATTAACATGGTTACTTGAAATACTAAATCATTTAGAAAAAGAACATAAAATTTCAGATAATTCAAAAATTATCTTTGATGTGAACGCGAAGCACTATGACAATATCATACCTACGCATATTATTCCTCGAAATGTATATAGTGCAAATGATCTAGAAAATGCACATCATCTGAATATCAAATCATATAAACTATCGATAGATATTGATTTTGATTTTAATACAGAAAGTTTTAATAAAGCCAATTATATCTGGAATAAATATTTTAAATTACATCCAGATATTGAAAAACGAATCCCTGTGTTTGATACTTCAACTACATTGGGTATTCACTACAGAGGAACTGACAAAAATACTGATGTAAATGAAGCAAATCCTATTTCACAAGACGAATTCATAACAGTTATTAAAGATTATTTGAAAAATAACAATTATGTGAAAAATATATATTGCTGCAGCGATGAAGCAAGTTTTATAACAAGAATAAAAACTGATTTTGCTGATTTGAATATTGTAGATTATGACCAAAAAAGATCTGAAAACAAACTTTATGCATTACATACTGGATGTTTAATCACTGACATTGATATGTTTAATCACACATTTGCAGCTTTCGTTGATGTTTTTGCTCTATCCAAATGTAATACTGTGCTTAAAACAAGTAGCGCTATGTCCTCATTTTCCAAAATACTAAATCCAGGTCTTAATTTGATTACATGTTGTGCTATGAAACAAAAATGGTTTCCAACAGGAGTTGTCGAAACATATCAGAGTTCTGATGGGGTTGTAAATAATATACTGAAAAGAACTATGCATGGTCATGTGTTCGAACCCCACTGGGTGAAGTAGTATATGTGTAAATCACCCACTTTTTAAATATTGTACATTTATAATAAATACACAACAATGGCATATGACCAATATTATTCTTCTATCAGAATGCTTTGGACACTGTAATACGGAATTCATCGCCAAAATTATTGATATGAAAAAAAATGAACCATGAACATGGGTAATAAATTTAAACTATATTTTAATTCTTATAACACGTTACGAGTTTACACCCTTGAAGATTTAAAATGATTTTTTATTTTCATAGTATCATAGTATTGATTTTATTTTCTCAAATTTACTGCTATCCTTTTCACTACTATACCGTTTACGAAAATATCAAAACTTTTTAGAAAAACTAAAATGTATAAAACAACATAATAATATATTATATACATACATATTGATCTATATAAGACATTGAAACTTTAAATAAATTATGAATATTAGAAAAAAAGTATCATCATTTATAGATTATATTACAATTCCTTTTAGATTTGTCATAATATATTTTCTTATTATTAAATTCAAAAATTTATACTGTAAATATAGATCAAAATAGAGTTACTATAATTTTACAGACATCTATGAAAAAATGATTTGATAGTTTTAGGTTTTTATCACATATGTCATTCATTGAAGATCTTGAACAAAACGGTTATGCTATTGTTGAGAATATTCTCACACCAGAAGAAGTATCATACGCACTAGATGAGTTTAGATCATGGTTGAACTCATATGACCAGATCAAAAAAATCCATAATAAGGTTAGCCCTCACGGTATCTTCAAACACTTTGAAGCAGGACATCAGCGTCATTCATGGTTTATACGCACGCGCGGGTCTGTTCAAGATGTATTCAAAAAGTTGTGGAATACAGAAGAATTAGTAGTTTCATTTGATGGAAATTGTTGGATAGACGAAAAGACAGTAAAAAAAGACAACGCTTGGACACATACAGATCAGGCACCTGATAAAAGGGGTTTGAAATGCTATCAAGGTTTTGTTTCTCTCACTGAAAATAAAGAACGAACATTAATCGTATATGAAGGAAGCCATAAATTACATGAAACTTATATGGCATCTCGTAATATTACAGGAAACAAAGATTGGCAACTCATAGACTATAACTATCTCGAAGAAATTAAGGATATGAAAAAAACGCTACATGTAAAAGCAGGTTCATTAGTATTATGGGATTCTCGAACGTTTCATCAAAACCAGTATGGTAAAACAGGTGAAGAAAGAATAGTACAATATATTAGTTATCTTCCAAAAGAAAAAAGAAGTGAAAAAATGAAGCAAAAACGTATGAAATATTTCACAGAAAGACGGACGACATCACACTGGGCATATCCTGTTAAAGTAAATGGGTTGCAACCACAGGCGTACGGAAATAAGGAATTAACAATTAATTATTCTCAATTGAAGATACCTGACTTGGGAGATTTAATTGATGATATTACTAAACTTATATAATTTATAGAAATTCTATTAAATATTCTTTTTTGGTTTATTTATACAAATATATTTGATACATACGGGGGCTCTGTTTCCCATTGTTGATTATTTATAAGTGTTTCTCTTAAATCACTTGTTTGATTTGCAACTATATAATTGTGATATGGACAACATTTACAATGTTTTGTTGTATATCTATTTTCATATATCATATGAATTAAATACTCCATTATCATAACTATCATTTCTAAACTATTACAATATAAAACATATGTATAAAAATAAACGTTATTGAAATTTATAAAATACAAATGTCTGGATATTTTCTTTTTTAGTAAAAAATTGATTGATATATTTGAGTAAATTTTTACAACGTAATTATACGATGAACATGATGAACAACATCAACATTTGCAACAGAGCTATTCTTGAAACATTTTATCGCTTGGAAGAAAATTTCCACAAGATAAATCACGAATATATTACCACTCCATCCGATACGTTTTCGACTTCGTTTAAGATAATTACTGCTTCTGGTGTTAAAATGTCTATAGCTCATACTATTGACACTGGATGTGGGCTAGAAACAATCTTGTTAAACGACAATAACAGTCTTAATCATGACACTCTACAGTATCACGAAAGCAGAGAGCAACTTATAGAATATATATTAGCGTTTCCACACCATCCGAATGATAACCCACCTGTGCCGTATGGCCCTTGCTGATATTTTCAAAATAAAGATCATTGTATATTTTTTCATTCATTTATACACCTTTGAACATTTGAAACGCAGATTTTTTATTACTAAAATGATATGTTATAACCAAATTTTTACATCTATTTAATATATTGTTAAATCGGCATCTTAAATGTCCATAAGAAACTCTAAGCTCTTACATTACAAAATGAAATATTTTATATTTTGTGAAACTATTCATAATTGATGTAACAATATCATATTGTGTATATGATATCGATGATGTATTTATTTTTTTTAAAGTTTTATATGCTTTTGTATTTGTTTTATTATATTGTTCTAAATACTGAATTATCATATGAATGATATCAGTATATTCGTTTTTACAATTTGTAAAAATACATAATTTAAATTTTTTAACATATTTATTTTTTTTCAAAAAAGCTAATTCTTTTTTTTTAATTTCTTTTACATTATCAATATAGCTTTGTGTTTTATGATATTTATCTTCTAAATTTTGTATTTCCCTTTTTTTATCTTTCTGCTCTTTTTCATATTTTCTTTCAAGATTTTTTTTTATTTTACTATAATCTTTATATTTTTCGAATTCTGCCATATATTGTATATACACGTCTGTATTTCTATATTTTTCTATCACAGTCATAACATTTTTTGTAAATAATTTATGTTCTTTTGTTTTATTTTGTTTCATTTGTATTTTTGAAACTTGTAAAATATTTTTGATATGTTCTTTGTGATATTTTTCTTTGACATCTTTACATATATGAATTGTTTTATTATATAATTTATATATTTTATTTTCTATATCCTTTACGTTTATCATCCTCCTATTTTGATGTCATATTTTTTTGTAAATAATAAACAATAAATGAGGTATTTTATATTTTACACCCTTGAAGATTTAAAATGGCACAAATATTAATTTTTTATTGTGTATTATTATGAAACATAAAACACAAGACTACAAACTAACTGCTGTTAAGTATTATTTACAAAAAGATGTTAGTTTAGATGAAGTATGTGATATTTTTGATTGCAAGAAGACTTCTTTGAGAAGGTGGGTTATGAAGTATAAGAAAAGTAAGCATTTAGAAAGACTTAACAGACCTTCTAAGTCTTATAAAATAACAAAAGAGCAAGTTAAATATGCTATTAGACTACTGAAACAAAACGAACAGATTACTATGACTGAACTAAAGAAACTCATACTTGATAAATATCCTTCATTTGACATTACATCACAACATTTAGGTAAAGTATTAAGAGATAATAATAAGACCAGAAAAAGAACAAAACATCAACATTTTCCAGCAACAAGGTATGGTGTAGAAGTAAATAAAGAAAATGAGTTAAATAAATTTTATAATGAGGTAAGTAAATATGCAATTAATAAAATTATATGTTTAGATGAAACTTCAATACAACCTGCTATGATATTGGAATATAGTCGGTGTCAGTTAGGTCAGAAGTGTGTAGTAAATACAGATGATAATTATGTATTCAAAAAATTTACATTATTAGTAGCAATTAATAATTCAGGGTGTGTAGGTTCTAAATTATACCAACAAGGTGGAATGACAAAAGAAAGATTTGTAGATTTCTTAGAAGAACATATATTTAGTAAATACAAAGACAATCTGATTATATTAGATAATGCTGGAAGTCATAATAATCAGTTTGTAAAAGATGCTATTATCAATAGTGGTAATAAATATTTATTTTCAATTTGCTATACCCCAAAAACAAATGCTCCTATAGAAAATTATTTTAATCAAATAAAGCATTATCTCAAATTGAATAAGAAAGTGCTAAAGTATGATGAGTTAAATGAGGAAATCAAGAATGCTATTAAGATGGTAAGAAAAGAGAACTATAAGAATTATTTCAATAATGCTTACAACAAAGAAGGGTTAAGACAACACACGAGAAAACTATCAACAAGATACAGAAAACCTAAAACATATAAAACAACATAAGAATATATTAAGTATATTATAAGACATTATCATAATAATGAGACTTAAAACTGAATTGTATGCAGAACAACAAAAACAAATAAGAGAAGAATTAATAGAATTGTTGAACTTAAAAGAAACTAATTGTCTTATTTTATATGAGTTAGACCAAGATAAAGAACTACAAGAAAAGATAATGGATTTATTACCAAGGATACATAATTATTTTTCTATGAGTACCATAACAGCAATATCATATCCTGATAAAATTAAAAGACCATATGTATCAATTATTCGCCATCTATTGAAAAATGAATATCAGATTTTAAGCACTGAATACACTATCAAAGCAGAACCAAAAAATATCAGAACAAAAAGATACTATTTTGTACGAAGGCAAGATATAAAAAATTGATTATAATAGTATAAAATACATATATCAATATGAATAACCAAGAAAAGGGTCTATTATATGAAAAGTATATTAAGGACTTTATTATTCAAAAGATTGGTAAAAATGCTTATCTATGGAATGAATGTCCTGAAAACATATTGATAGATAATGCTTTGGTTGATTCACATAATGATATGAGACTGATAAGAAAAGACATCAAAGAAGGATACTTACATACCCATAAAGATATAGGTATTGACATCATACAACTTGATAATAATAGATGTTCTATAGTCCAATGTAAAAATGGTTATAGTAATGGTTTATGTGTAGATGACATATCAGGTATTATGATGAGAAGTAATTTCTTGAGAGATGTTCCTACATTTATTTACTATACAAACTGTCTATCAAGAAACATTAAATACACATCAAAATTAAGTCCTTATGTTGTCAATATTGATTGTAGTGCTAATATAGATAAGTTATTAGAAGTATCTATTGATAATAAAATATACTTTGTTAAATTGCCTTATGAAGATAAGAATAATCAAGAAATTACAAAGACTGAAATAATACCATATTCATATCAGACTGAAGCAGTTGCTAAATTCAAAGAACATTTTGAAAACAACAATAGAGGTATCTTATCTCTTCCATGTGGTTGTGGTAAGACATATACCAGTTATATAATATCATCTGATTATAGTCATATCATCATCTTATCACCATTAAGAGAGTTTGCAAGTCAAAACTTAAATAGGTTTATTGAATATGGTTATGATAAAAATAATACTTTGTTAGTAGATAGTGATGGTAATAGAGATATAGATAGTATCAAAGACATCATTAGAAATAAGAACAAGCTTCTTATCAGTTGCACTTATAATTCTATGGACTTAATAACAGAATGTTTAGATTTGTTTCAAGATGCTTTATTTATAGTTGATGAGTTTCATAACCTTTCAAAAGCAAATATTTCAGATGATGAAAATAACATATATAAGTTATTGATGTCAGATCATAAAATTCTGTTTATGTCAGCGACACCAAGAATTTATGATATTGAATATGATGATGAAGCATTTGATATGGAATGGTTATTTGGAGATGTAGTATATCAAATGACATTTACAGATGCTATTGTTGACAAGTATATAACAGATTATAAGATATGGTTGCCTTCTATACAAGAAAATAATGAAGAACTTGACAAGAAACTTTCTATTTACGAGATTGATAATGAAATCAAGAATAGATGCAAGTTCTTATATTCTTGTATAGCAAATAATGGTTCAAGGAAGTGTATTGTGTATTGTAAAGATACAGAAGATATGAAGAGTATGATGGAATGTATGAAGACTTTGAATGAGTTTTACATCATGGATATTGAAATGAATAGCATTAGTTGCGAGGATAGTGAGAAGAAACGAAAGAGAACATTAGAAAGCTTTGCTAACAATAATGATAAAATACAACTGCTATTCAATATTAGGATACTGAACGAATGTATTGATATACCATCTTGTGATAGTATCTATATCAGTTATGCTCCTAAAAATAAAATAACTACAATTCAAAGAATTAGTAGAGCAACCAGAACAGATAAAAATAATCCTTATAAGGTTGCAAATATCTATATCTGGTGTGAAGAATATGAAGAGATATTAGAAACCTTATCATCAATCAAAGAATATGATATAATGTTTAAGGATAAAATCAAGGTAAATACTGTAGATTTCTATCATAGTAAAGAAGAGAAGGAGTTAGAATTAGTAGAGAATGATAAGGTATTGTTGAGTAATTATACATTGGGAATTAAGGAGTTCAAGGTGATGAGTTGGGAAGAGAAACTTGAGATGGTAGAAGAATATATTAAGGATAATGGGAAGTTGCCTTCACAAGCAGATAGGAATAGACACATAAAACAATTAGGAGCATTCTGGTCTAAACAAAAAATTCATTATATGAATAATACATTATCAGAAAAACATAATATTTTATGGGAATTATTTATAAACAAGCATACTAACTTATCATCATTATTTAAAACTTATGAGGAAAATTTTATGCTAAAATTGGATGAATTAAAAAGATATATTAGTGAAAATCAATGTTTACCCTCATCTTCAGATGAAGATGAAACTTTTAGGAAATTGAGAACATGGTTAACCAATAAAATGACTGATTACAAGAAAAGAAAAGATATTATGTCAAGACCAGAAATAAGATTACAATGGAAAGATTTTATACAAATGTACTCTGAATACTTTATATCAAATGAGGAAATTTGGAGAACAAAATTGAATAAAGCAAATGAATACATAAAGAAATATAATAGGATACCTTCAGCAGTAGATAAAATTGATAGCAAATTAGGTAATTGGTTATCAAAGCAAAGAGCATATTATAAACAAAATAACTACATAATGAAAAACCCAATTATCAGAAAAGAATGGGAAGACTTTATTAAGACAAATGAAGGTATATTGTGTTCATCTATTTCTATTTCTGAAGACAGAAATGCATTATGGATATATAATTTAAATAAAGTGAAAGAGTATGTCAATATATATAATAAATTACCATCATCAGTTGATGAGAAAAAAGATGTAAAAAAACTTGGAAATTGGATTAATACACAAAAACAAAATTATAAAACTCAAGAACAGGTTATGAAAGACCCTATGATCAGACAAGAATGGGAACAGTTTATATTACAATATTCAATTCATTTTATGTCAAATGAGGACTTATGGATGTACAACTTAAATAAAGTAAAAGAATATGTTTCAAAATATAATATACTGCCTTCATCAAATGATAAAATTGAAGAAATAAAAAGACTTGGAATATGGTTATCATCACAAAGACAAAATTATAAAAACAATATTAAAATTATGAAAAACCCAATTATCAGAAAAGAATGGGAAGACTTTATTAAGAAAACTGAAGGTATATCTCCTTCCTTCATTAAAGGAGATAATATTAGACAATGGACAAGTAGGTTTGATGAATTAAAAGAGTATGTCAATAAACATAATAAAATGCCAACACAAGCAGACACAGATGAAACAACAAAATGCTTGGCTCGTTGGGTAAATACACAAAAGGTAAATTACAAAAAACAAGTTGATATAATGAAAGAAGATGTTATAAGATGTCATTGGGAAGATTTTATGAAAGAGTATCCTATATTCTTTCTGACAAATGCAGAAATGTGGATGTTTAACTTAAATAAGGTAAAAGAATATATCATAAAAAACAATAAACTGCCATCGTCTCATAGTAATGTTGATGAAGAAACTAAAAAACTTGGAACATGGTTGAATGTACATAAACATAATTATATATCTGGAGAACAAATCATGGGCGAAGAAGTGATACGAAAGGAATGGGAACAATTTATGAATGATTTCTCATCATACTTTCAATCAAATGAAGAGGTTTGGAATAATAATTTACAAAACGTGAAGCATTATGTTTCACAATATCATAAATTACCTATTAAAGATAAAGAAAATCCATATATAAATAATCTTGCTTTATGGATTACTAATCAAAAAACAGATTATAAAAATAAAACTCATAAAATGAAAAACCCCTTGATAAAACAGCTATGGGAAGAATTCATGAGTGAAAATCCATCATTGTTTATTACATACGAAGAAAAATGGGTAAATATACTACATGATGTGATAAAGTATGTAGAAGAATATAACAGATTACCTGCAGAAAAGAGTAGAAATACAGAAATAAAATGTTTAGGACAATGGGTTTCAACTCAAAAAGCAAATTACAAAAATATATCAGGTATTATGAAAGAACCACATATTAGAGAACAATGGGAAGATTTTACAGCAAAATATCCCCAACTATTCTAAAACCTTTATTACTTATTTTTCCAAAATCTATATAAAGATTACACTGTAATATTGTATAGAACACGAAAACACTAAAAATATATTTTCTCATTCTTATAATAGATGAATAATATTAAAGAGAAACCTCCTGACTTCTACAAAGGTGTGAAAGTACCTATCAAATATGTCCTTAAACATCCTGAAATCAATTTGCCTAAAATTAATGATGCTGTTATGAGAGCTCATAAGATTGTTATACATGGATTAATGTTTATGAAGTTGTATTTATTAGATTATTATAACAAACACAATACTATACCGGAAATAGACCATTCTTTTGTAGTCAATTGCCTGAAAATAGTATGTGTCAAAGGTGGATCAGGAAGACCACCATCTGATGAAACTAAAGAACTAAAAGATAAACTCAATTCATTTTATGAAGAACATTACAAACCATTAAAACAAGATGATAATCTAAAATATACTCATATGAATACAATTTTGGACTATTTAGCAGATGATATTATTATCATGTATAAAAATAACATACAATTACACTATGTGGAATATGTAGAGCGTTTTGTTAATGTATATTGGAAGAAAAAATATATTACAGACAAAATAAGAAGACTAAACTTTACTAAAAAAGAGAAAGACAATAGGATAAATAAGTTATGTTCTCAATTAAGGAAGATTAAAAATGATATCCTTAATGTTGAAACAAACGAATATAAATCACATCATATATATCATTCTTGGATTAATAATGTAAAGCAACACATCATTCCTAATAAGATTTTTGCAAAAAATAGTATTCATTATGATATACATTGTAATCAGTTTGATTACCTTCCTTGTATGATTTATATGATGAAACTTATAGAACAAGAAGGAGTCAGTATCAATAATGTTTTTCCTTTAAGGTCAGACATCATACCAAAACATATTACTCTTGACAGTACAACCATAGTAAATCTTCTGTTAAGAAAAGAGCAAGGAAAAAAAGATGATTACTTATCAAAGGGTAATCTTAAGAAAAGGAAATCAGAAATATGGGGCTTTTTCTTTAGGACACAAAGGAAATGCTTTAAGAGAGAAGGATATTCATTCCATCATATGATGGAAACTGATGGTATTAGTTGTTCTATATTATTGATTAGAGATGACTTAATAGATAAGTTATCAAAACCCAAAAATACGAATGTATCAAAAGAACAATATATTGATGAATTAGATGATTATACTCCTTTACAAAATAAAAAGATAGTTGCAATAGACCCTGGTAAGTGTGATATTATATATTGTGTAGATGGATGCTGTAAAGATGCTACTACATTTAGATATACTCAAGATAGCAGAAGAAAAGAAACTAAATGTAAGAAGTATAATAAACTTATATTGGAGTTTAAGAAAGAAAAGATTGATGGTAAAACAATAATAGAATATGAAACTGAACTATCTCAATATAACAAGAAGTCTTTAGATATCAATAAATACAAAGATTATATCAAAAAGAAAAATGAAATCAATCATAAACTATTCCAGTTCTATGAAAGATATATATTCAGGAAATTAAAACTACATGGATATATCAATAGAAAAAGAAACGAACAGAAGATGATAAATAAGTTTAAGAAAATATTTGGCAATCCTAATGAGGTTGTAGTATGTTTTGGTGATTTTGAGCAACGCAAACATATGAAATATAAAGAACCTATTAAGGGTAAAGGTATTAGAACATTATTTAGAAAATCTGCTTATAATACATATTTGGTAGATGAGTTTAGGACAAGTTGCAAATGCTGTAATTGTGAAGGAGGAGATTGTGTGAAGTTTATGGTAAGAAAAAGCCCAAAACCTTGGAAAGACTACGATGCTTTAGTACATGGTCTATTACGCTGTAAGAGCGGTTGTGGATTATGGAACAGAGATGTTAATGGTGCTAAAAACATTTATAAAATAGCTTTTAATCATATAAATGGATTAAAAAGACCATTATATCTATGTAGAAGCAATCAATCAGATACATTACACGATGTATCCAACCATAATTTACCTTTCTAATAGTTATTAGAAAGCCTTGAAGACACAAAGTAATAAATCTGTATAAAATATTTTTTACAAAACTTTGTGCCATTTTAAATCTTCAAGGGTGTAAAACCAAAACAATAACATCTAGAAAATTGTTTTATTATTATAAAATAGAAAAATGAATGATATTATCGCAAAAGTTGCCCTTCCGGTATTCGCATTTTATTTACTAATAGCATGTAATTTAGTCAAAAATGTTCATAAACCTTACGATTGTTAACCCCCGCCTGAACCAAACAAAAGTATCCGAACAACAAGATACTATAATATTCAAATAACTCTAGCGACTTTCAATAACATCTGTCGGAGGCATAATAGCCTTTAGAGTAGCCTTAGCCACGCCGAGTGCTACCTCCTGCGCAAAGATCTTCGTCTCTTTGTAGTGAAAGAAGTAGAGAACGACCGCACAAATACACACTAAGGCTGAGATCGGGTTTGTGACGGATGTTTCCACCATATGCGACAAAATATTTGCACCATGATGTATGGTAGCATGCAGCCAAGGCACGTTGGCACGCTTCTTCACAAGGAGCTTGATAGTCTCGGAGCTTGAAACAGTATCCGTATCTGAGAATATTAATTAGTCAAATAATTTGCAAATAAAATAATTACTAACAGAAAATAAATTACCTGACTCGGCATAGCTCGCGACGGATTTTGCCTTATTGATGCTCTTAGGAGACTTGATTTCCTTTCTCAGAACATCCTTCATCGGAGAAGACCACCTGACTTCGGCATGCGACATGTCTGCGAAACTTTTTATGAATGGGTTTTCGTTTTGAGCAATGCGCAAAGTTTCACGGAGCACTAGTTGACAATTAGGTTTCGCTGTGTTGATCAGTTCTTCTGTTATATCAGAAACAGATGCAATTCCAAGACTGTTAAGGATCAAGAATTCGTCGGTCACGTAGTTGTCAACTTCAAATTCGTCTTCCTTGTAATATGCCACAGAAGGAGAAGGACTTGGATCGTAGTACGCGTCTGGATTTTCTTCGTTTAGCCTCGGCGAAGCAGGAGGTGCTCTTGGAGAAAGCAGTGAAGACGGTGGATGTGGCTTTAAGATTTCTTCTATAGAAAGACGAACGGAAGCCTTGGCTTTGCTTGTGTGTGATTCGCGACACAAAAAACAGCGTTTCTTGATTTTCCCAGCGAGTGTGAGGAGAGATTTGTCGTATCTGCGAATGGAATTACAAGATGGCGTCAACGTGAATGTTTTGTAGGTAAAATGAAGACATGATAGTGTTAATCTATCATCGAACAAAGGTAGGCTGATGGAAACAACTCACAATGGATGCGAAGGATCTGTATAAACGATGAAGACGCGACCACAATTTGATTTAGAACAGGTAATGGAAACTACTCCGCCATTTGCTTGCATATGATTTGCAACGAGTTCGAGGATGCTTGTGGAAGAAAGGAGATGGAAAAGAAGTTCGCGATGGGCGGTCTCACGTTCCTTGTTTGAATTTGGAAATTCGAAAATACCGTTGAAGTCTTCGAGTTCGAGTTCGAGTTCGAGTTTCGAGTTCGAGTTCGAGTTTAAAATTACAAAAGGTTGCGAAAAGTTCAGATTTCGTAATTGTTTTGAAATAAAAATGCGAAAAGTTCATATTTGGAAACTTTTTTGAGAAAAGTTACGAAAAAATAATTTACTATAATAATAATTTCTAATTATTTAGGTATCATTATTACAATGACATATTTCCAACTATCTATTATAAAAACAAGTTAAAATTTAATCATATAATCCGGATAATAATTATTTTACAGGCAGAAATGGAATTCAATTTGATATTTAATCAGATATGGAAAGAAAATCACGTACAAAACTTGTAAATAATGATTTGTCAGACGATGATGAACCTGAGCGGAAGTGTAAGAAAACATCATCATATAATTCACAGAAAAAGAGATCCGATAAATTTCTAGGATCATTTTGTAAGAAAGAAATGAGAGAAGAGTTTGAAGAAAGATTGCCAGGGAGTTCATTTGCTTTCCAAGTATTAGACCATAGATGCTTAATGAAATATATATGATCAGTATGAAAATCTGAAGTAGAATGACGAATATCTATACAAGATGGAAAATCAGATGATCTATTTTGAGCAATAAGCCATTGTATTGTCATACCGCCTGTATCACAACCATTTTGTATATTCCAATTAAGAAGAGACGGCTCAATAATTTTAGACATGTCGAAGTAACATAGTCCTGGCCAAATATAATGAAAGTGTGAATTATTGAAAAAGCGATATTGAAGAACAATAGCACATGGACTTTATAAAAAATATAAATAAGTATTTCATATACTACAAGGTTCGCTTATTTCAAAGCGTGTAAATTTTGGCTATGGTACATCGTGTAATGTACATGATTTGTTGCTTCTACTTAAATACAACGGTCTTTCTATTTTATTTATATGATTATATGCTATTTTATAAATATTTTTTGCACCATTTGTATCTCTACAAATGTTAAATGAAAATGAAACCTCAGCAAATGGAGGAAAAAGGATATCAAAGGAACATAAATATAAAAAAACGACGAGAATAACACTTTATAAAGAGCGGGAATATAAGATTTATGAAGGTAAGAGAGGAGGGGAATATATAAAAGTAAAGGGGGGAGGGTATAAGAATATTAAAGTGTTAAAAGGAAAAAAGAGTGCAACAAAGAGGAGAGCAAAAAGAGAAAATAATAATAAATAATTAAGAAATATGCTTACTGATGTTTAAGTATATTATTTACAAAATGATGAAAGTTTAGATAGATGATGTATATTATTTTTGATTGTAAGAAGACTTCCTTGAGAAAGATGGATGGTAGATTAAGTAGAATTCTTGTAGTCTTCTATAAATATCTTAATTAGTTCATATTTTTTATCCGCAATCATTCTACCCATTTCCGTTTTAATACGTTTTATTAAAATAGATGTTCTTACATCAATATTTTCTATAATATTACAAATATTACTTTTATTTTTGTGAATACCATAAGCAAAGTAGCGAGTAATTCCTATTGAACCAAGAGACTCGATACGATCTGCATCTTGAACACAATATAATTTAGGACATTTTATGAATACACCATTGTGTTCAAGAGCAGTTTCTTTAGACAAACTTACATTACATGCGATTTTTATTACATTTTTCAATGTTTCTTTATCTAATTTGCTAGCAAAAAATTCTTCTAAAATATTCTCTTGAGCAAAGAGATCGCATGTATATTTATGATCATTTATATCATGTGTAAGTGCTCCTAGTTGCACTTCAAAAATATCATCATTTGACATTTTCTGACTATGAGCAATTAATGTTGCCATTTTTTTAACTCTCATAACATGATCAAAATTATGAGATTCATCATAATCCTTCATGAATTCTTTTACAAATTCCTCAGTCTCTGTAATTATATTTGTTTGCGTTTTAGTAAACATAATACAATCTACCATTTGTATAATTATTATTATGTATCTAAAATCATTTTTTTACTATTACTTATAACTTAACAAATTATTTACAAGGGTATAAAGAATATTATTGTAAATATATGTAACATATGAATTTTTTCACGTATCTTTTTATTCTATTAATTTGCAATTTATCGACCATAACTCTCGCAAATAATATTACTTCAAATATAATTATTATTGCAGATATTCACGGAGACATTGAACGGTTTAGATATATCTTGCAAGATGCTAATGTACTTGATAAATACGATAGATGGATTGCGCCTCCAAATACTAACATCATCCAACTCGGAGATCAAATCGACCCAAAAAACAATAAAAAGTTTGATAAAAAACACCATTTTGACATGATATATTTCACAGATAAATTAGAATATATTGCAAAGTTACATAATTCTACATTTACGAGTATGATAGGAAATCATGAATATTATAGGTTTGATATGATACAATATGATAATGAACTTTCTAGTATAATTGCAAAAAGACCTGTTATCAAACAAATAGGCGAATACTTATTTTGTCATGCAGGATTTAAAATGTCTCACTACCTTGTGATGCGTCAATATAATATTTCGTTCAAAGATATTAATAATATATGGTTTAATCTTGTTAAAAATAATACAATGACTGAAAATGACACTATTGTAGCCAGACTATTGATTACAGATTACGATAGTATTATATTTACTCGATCTCAAGATAATTCTGTAAATAATCGTTTATTATTTGATACAATTGATGTAAAAAATATGTTTGTAGGACATATGATATCCAAATACATCCATGTAAAAAATAATGTTTGGTTTCTCGACCAAACACTCAGTGATGCCTTCAATAATAATATTTACACATATATTACAATTATTGATAATGATATTATTATCAAATCTCCTCGCAAATATTGGTATTGGAGCAACTATTTTAAGCTAATATTTTGAAAATGATGCTCATTAAGGTGGTAACAATGATGTCAATATAATATCTTGTTTAGTGTATTTTTATAACATTGTAAAATTTCTATGTGTTTAATATTTTTTTTATTATTGAATTGTATTTTTCATCACATTTATGACATCGTGTATTATCGAGATATTTACACATTATCATAGTGCAACAACCTTTACATTTTTTCACAGATTTACTTAATATGATATGTTCTTTTATTTTCAATACCATTTTATATAATAAATCTGATATTTATTATTATCATTTTTTTATTTTCTTTATGCATTTAACTCATTGCGCGTCTCTATGAAGAAATCCACTAGCTGTGCCATAAATACATGTAGGTCTATTTGATCTACTTCCCACATAGAATCTCGTGGAAGACTTTTCATATCTTTGAAACAGGTTTCTATGAAGGTTTTGATATTTGTTTTGTGAATATCTTCTTTCTGTAAAATATATTTGGCTGTTCGTTGTTTCACTATTGTATTTTTTACCAACAAATCATCAATTACTTTTTTGGTAATTTCGCAATTATCATCTTTGCAATAGTGATTATAGTAGTTGTAATATAGCTTTTCTATGTATTTGTGTATATCTGTTATCGATTTCGTATCGCGATTAAACGCACTACGATAATCAAGCTGGACATAGAATCTGAAAATGTAATCAGTTAGTGATAAATCGTCGTACTTGTGTTGAGTACCATAATACTTATCTATTTGCGTTTCATATTGAGCATATAGATGGTCAGACTTGTACTTAATATCATTTATTAAGATTCCCATATTCATTATATTTTAATTGTATATTATCATATGTCATTTTTTATTTATATTTATTCCATGATAATATCTCAAAGTTACAGCATAGATGATATAGTATTTGGTATTAGTATCTCAAAAGTTATTCTAAATATAAAAATGAGTACATAATTTATTTTTTTGAAAATTTCTAGAAAGTTTTATAAATTTAAGTTTTATTTTAATTATGTACTCAAAATGGGGCTCCTTAAGTAGACCTTTTAAGGTATTGAAGTATTCTTATTATATCCTTTGAAAGGGTTATACAATATATCATATAGTGACTTGCTTACAGCATAGATAATATAGTATTTGGTATTAGTATCTCAAAAGTTATTCTAAATATAAAAATGAGTACATAATTTATTTTTTTTGAGAATTTCTGGAAAGTTTTATAAATTTAAGTTTTATTTTAATTATGTACTCAAAATGAGGTTCCTTAAGTAGTCCTAGAAGGTATTAAAGTATTCTTATTATATCCTTTAGAAAGGTCATACAATATATCATATAATGATTTGCTTACAGCATAGATCATATAGTATTCGGTATTAGTATCTCAAAAGTTATTCCAAATATAAAAATGAGTACATAATTTATTTTTTTTGAGAATTTCTGGAAAGTTTTATAATTTTAAGTTTTATTTTAATTATGTACTCAAAATGAGGTTCCTTAAGTAGTCCTAGAAGGTATTAAAGTATTCTTATTATATCCTTTAGAAAGGTCATACAATATATCATATAATGATTTGCTTACAGCATAGATCATATAGTATTCGGTATTAATATTCCAAAAGTTATTCTAAATATAAAAATGAGTACATAATTTATTTTTTTAAGAATGTTTTAGAAAGTTTTATAAATTTAAGTTTTATTTTAATTATGTACTCAAAATATGGTTCCTTAAGTAGCAAGGATGTCTTATTATATCATTTGAAAGGGTCATACAATATATCATATAATGATTTGCTTACAGCATAGATCATATAGTATTCGGTATTAGTATCTCAAAAGTTATTCCAAATATAAAAATGAGTACATAATTTATTTTTTTGAAAATTTCTGGAAAGTTTTATAATTTTAAGTTTTATTTTAATTATGTACTCAAAATATGGTTCCTTAAGTAGCAAGGATGTCTTATTATATCCTTTGAAAGGGTCATACAATATATCATATAATGACTTGCTTACAGCATAGATGATATAGTATTCGGTATTTGTATCTCAAAAGTTATTCCAAATATAAAAATGAGTACATAATTTATTTTTTTGAAAATTTCTAGAAAGTTTTATAAATTTAAGTTTTATTTTAATTATGTACTCAAAATATGGCTCCTTAAGTAGTCCTAGAAGGTATTAAAGTATTCTTATTATATCCTTTGAAGATGTTATATATGAAATCAAAAAATATTGTTTTTGATTTTTTTCCACATACTAATATGTGATTTTGTTTTACTTCTTATTCATTTCAAGAAATTTGTCAAACTCTGTGATAACGATTTTCTTAAAGAATGCTGGTTTTTTATCAATGTTTTTCCTTATCTGATAACGAAAATCATTAATTTTTGAGATACATATCATGATTACATTATCTGAAATATAACAATGATGGTGAAAATCAGTAATGTTGTTGATATACCTGATAAGTTCGTAGAAAACATAAACTTTATCATCATTATAACCATAAGTTGTGATGTGTATGATAAAACTTAGAGTTTCTACTTGAAAAGCTAGATGTTTTACTTGATATTTATAAATATCCTTCATAATGAAACCTGATTCGTTCTCCATATTTTGGCGAAAATTGATCGAACGTTTTTTTAGTGGTATATAGTTCATATTTTCATAGATGTAATATGGATTAATGTCAATTTTGTGCCAATTAAGATTTTCATTACGAAGGCAATATCCGATTACAGACGAGTCAAATGTTTTAAAACCACTTCTCTTTTTGAAAAGCTCGTCAAAATAGTTGATAAGCAACCACGAAATAATATTTCCGATACTCGCATTACACTGGCTTTCAATCGCGTATGTTTCCAACAATTGGAATATTCTGAAAGTGTTATTGATACTATCTTCTGACGTTTCGATATTTGTGAAATCTACCGTAATAGCATTTTTGTCCTTTTTACGAATTGATTCTAAGATCTGTTGAAAAGACTGGTATGTGAAGATGCTTTTCTTGATCACGTTCAAGAGATCATCGGGATTAATTTGTGTGTAAGTCGGTACGAATACGTTTGAATTGATGCTGATTTTCACAAGTTCTTCTTTTTGACAATACATTGTTTTGGAAACCGATGCTAAATTTTCAACTATTGGTACGTTGATATTGGTAATAATGTGGTTGATAAAAATATCATGGGGGAAATCGCAAATGGATATCATAGTTAATGATAAGCTGAAAAAGCGATCACTGTGTGTCAGTTTTTCCCAGAATGCTTGATTTTCGATTCAAATATATAGGTTCTAGGTCTTAACTGTTCGGCAACAGATATGAAACGTAACGGACAGACCTTAGCGTAGATAAGATACCAGACAGACAGTTATGGAGTTGTATCTATACAATACAAATATACAAGACATATTATTATATCTTGTATTAAACCAAACGCAAAATAATACATATGTGTAACATATAAACATTATTTCGATATATAATATTGTCCAAAATATGAAAGAATTATTCCACGAGTTATACAATGAATGGTTTGCAAATAGTGAATTTTGGTTTTCAAAAAATGACAAAATTGATAAATATCTTTCAGAAAAATACTTTTCGAAAATATGTCTATGTGATAATACTATAGATCTTGTTAAAAATTGTAATAAATCAACAATTATAGGAGCTATAATTGCATATGATCAAATACCAAGGCACTATAATCGTATTAATCCTATAGATTGTAATGCTTATTCAAAGATTGCGATGGATATTTCTCTATTAATTATTAATGATAAAGTTTTAGTGGATGAAGAATTTACATCGTATAATTGGTGTTTTATATTTTTACCTTTCAGACATTTGAAAGAAGTAAAATATATAAATTCTTCTATAGAGTTTATTAATTTCAAATATAAATGTGATAAAAATAAACCGTCAGACAGAGCAATATACAAAAGATTTTTGAAATATGCTATAAGAGATGTACATAAAATTAATACTGAGAAGCAATTGATAGCTCAAAAAAACGAGAGTGTTTTTTTAAATAATTCAAAATGGGACGCTTTTCAAGATATTTTAGAGCATTTCCCACGTGAAGATTTGTCGACAAATATTAGTAATATAGATATTAAACATATTATAAAAGAACAATATGATATATTAAATAAAATTAATATAAACACTCATATTATTGTATCTGTTTCCGGCGGAGTTGATAGTCTAGTATGTTTACATATATTAAAACTAATTTTACCAGAAAATAGAATTACAGCAGTACATATCAATTATAATAATCGTAAAGAATGTCATAAAGAGGTTGAATTTGTTAAAAAATATTGTTCAATAATAAATGTTAAACTTTATCATAGAAAAATTATTGAAATGAAAAGAAATGACTATCAATTTAATGGTCTTAGAGAATTGTATGAAGATAGTACAAAAGATATCAGATTTGAAACATATCGACAAGTAGCAAATATTAATTATGATTTAGATTATATAGTTGTTCTTGGTCATAACAAGGACGATTGTTTTGAAAATATTATTACGAATATTAGCATGAAGACTAATTATGATAACTTATCTGGAACATCAATTAATACAATTAATAATAGAATTAGTTTTTTACGACCATTATTAAATATTCGAAAAAAAGATATTGTTCATTATGCAAAGTGTATGAATATTCCATATTTACAAGATAGTACGCCAAAATGGTCTATGCGCGGAAAAATAAGAGATAATATTTTACCAAGTATGGAAGAAATCAATAGTGATATTATTGGATCATTTTTTGCATTAAAAAAAAGAGTAGAAGAATGGGAAAATACAATAAATGAACATATATTACCCAAAATTATTAATAATTTTGTGCAAGAAAATGGTAGTATTATTGGTATTTTTACACAAGAAGATTTGATATATAATACTAATATTTGGTCAAAGATTTTTGAAAGCAATAATTTTACCCAATTTTTTACACGTAGTGTAAGTCATAAATGTATCCGTGAATTTTCAGAACTTATAATAAGATTTAAAAAGGACTTTAAAAGAATGCAAGATTTGAATATTTTTAACAATAGAATAAAGTTCATAATTAGAAAAGATATTCATTCGTTTATTTATAGAACCAAAGATAATAACATTTGTATCAGTTTCTGTAAAACCCAATAAAACCAAAAGACAAAAAATGTATATATTGATTTTATTTTTTACAATATATACAATTTTTTGTCCTTTTTTGAATTATTTATTATTATGCCAATCACAATGAAAACCAATTTCGTCATTTATTATCAATAATATGATTTCATTAATGACATACCTGTTATATTTATTGTTTGATAAAGTTGCACAGATTTCTTCGCAATCAGACCCAGTACCAATACTAAGATAATCATGATATAGTTTGACAGCATTGAGAATACCGTAATCGCAAATTATAGTGTTCTTTTGAGTATCGCTTAAAGCTTTAATATAATCATCGATAAACAATTCTATAGCTTCGCAATCTTTTGCAATATCAGGATCAAAACCCTCCTGATAATAGCATATTTCAGATGATATTGTTAGCTGTTTTTCAGCAATCATATCAAGTGTAGCCTTCTTAAATTTGTTAATTTCCGTATTAGTGTTATCTTTGTTGAGTGCTTCGTTACATATCAATATGACAATATCAGATGGTAGATCGCTAACAGACATAGTAATTGTCGTGAGGAATGAAGATAGTAATATCAAGTACTTTTTTATACCTTGCAAATCTTTACTAGACTAATAATCTGTGATTAGTCTTGTTTGTCAATTTCTATTGCATATTGAATTTATCAGTACATTTTTATAATTATCATACTTTTATTATATACCCCGTGTGTAATCATACTAATATTATTATGTAATAAAAATAAATATCATAGAGTTTAGTTATTTAGAATCAGAAAACACGGTTTTATATCTTTTATCTATATATTGATTAAAGTTACCATTATTTACTTTCATTACAAGACCTTTTGTAGGTAATATATTATCTATTTCATTTTTATCTTGAGAAAATACATATTTAATAAAAGGAGATTTATAAAGACAATCTAAATTTTCTTTTGAAGGATATTTTTTATCACCTGTATATTGTGCTTTTTCTTTTTGATATCCTGATTTCATTTGTTTATCTATTAAATTCTGAAATTCATATAATTCTTTACTTATTGCAGAAAATTTATTCCCTTGCTTTTCAAATTCTTTAAGATCTCTATATTTCTCTGTATTTTTCCATTCATTTGTAATATGTTGCTTCAAAATATCAATATAATTATTATCAATTTTGTCATATTCTTTCATATTTTCAATGTTATATTTTGCTTTATTATATATATCATTTGAATTATAAGGGGAAGAAATTGTATCTTGAGATATTCCATCATAATATAATACTAGTTCGTCGCCATATTTTGTATCTATATTTTCACCTCCTCTAATTAAACCTTTTTTTATTATGAACGGATGCGCATTTTGTTTTTTATTCTTCAATTTATTTATTAAATCAATATGATCGTTATGTGGTTTTGACATAAGTATACCATTCTCTTTTATAACAAAAGGTTTACCAGGTAATGATTTTTTATCAGGTGCTGTTTCTGGAGATTTCATAACAATTTTTTCAGTTTTATCATCATATTCAACATAACAAAGCTTTGTTGCAAAGTTTACAGTATCTCTATTTACCTTTTGTAATAATCCTCCTCCCATACCGCATAATAAAGAAAATGGTGAAAATGCCCAATTTCCATTTGTACTAACATATCTTGGGTCAGTTATGACATCTAGTATATATTGAATAGTAAATATATTAATTCCATCACCCTGTAGTGTACGGACAAATTTAGGTTTTATATATAAAATTTGTTTTTTTTGATAATCAGGATGTTTACCATAAAATGATCCTTGTTCATCTATGCCAAACATTTTAAGACCTGCTATTAGTGATTGTATTACAGCAACATAAGGATTTCCTGAATCAGGTCTAAATGTAAAACAAAATCCTGATGGTAATTTATTCATGTCATTTATAGTGAATACAGTAGTACCATTATTACTAAATATTCCAGCATCTAATTTATATAATTGTGTTAAATCTATTTCATTTTGAAATGCCCTATTTATATAGATATGCTTAACATTATTTTTAAAGAAATTTATTAGATTATTTTTATCTAAATGATGTATATTTTGAATTGTATTTATATGTTTCCTATCATTGTCAATATATTTTCTAATGGCAGGGGAAAAAACGTTTATTAGTGCATTTTCATAATCGTAGCTATCCATAACAACTGCAAATGGCGCCTTAGGTATATTATCATGATCCCTGTCCTTCTCTATACCACCTCCAAAATTTTTGATAATTTGGTAAAATGCATCAACCTCTTTTTTGAAAGACGTCATTACACTATGCTCGCTAGCTGCTATTGATTGTCCTACTGGTTTACCGCCATTATATACATATTGCGCATACACAGCTGCTGATAATGTATCTGTACCAGAAAAATTTAATAAATGCGCCATACCACCTATTGTACTGGTTTCTACAGAACTTGTACCACGAAATCCAAAATCATGTAATGAAAAATTTACAAACCAGTCAAAATAATTAGCACCTATCTCATTATATTTTCTTTGAAATATATCTTTACAACATTTACTCAAAGTTGCTACTGATATAGGATACCAAATCATTGTAAGAATTGTTTCAAAGTATGTTACAAATTGTGCAAAATCTTCTTCTGCTTCAATAACATATACTGGTGTTCTAGGTAACATTACAGTCCCTTCTTTTAAACCATAAATTCTTATAGGTGGATACATTCCTACTTTTAATTTTTCCATCACATTCTCATTATATGGGTATGAAGAATTTAGAAAACCATGTGTTTTATAAAAAACCTGGATTTTTTCAATCATATCCTTATCAATTTTTTTGTTAATATAATTTTCAATAATATATCTTAATCCAAAATTGATTAAACGTAATTCGGGAATACTCTTATTTTTATAGTTATATATTATTGGTTTACCATTAATTTTAAGAGGCCCTCTACATTCTCCATAAGCAACCATTCTTTTTATACCATATCCAACATCTCGATTTAATGGATACATAAGTTGATGACTTAACTTATATGAATCTGTTAATGCAAGCAATGGTAATTCGCATGTAGAAGATATATTCCCCCCATCAAGGCCTTTACTTTGTTTTGCTTTAGGGATATTTGGCATATATTGTGTTCTATTTTATTATTAGATAAATTAAGTGTATTGTTTATCTTTGTTATCTATTATTATTTTTACATGCGTCTTATAAAATTCCGTGATGAAATAGATATATAATATGATATCTATTACGATAAAAAAATCATAAACCTTAGACAATATTCTAATATATTACATTATAGGTTCTTTAATTTTTTGAACACCTAATTTACGCAAAAGTGTGTTGTAAAATGTTTTATTAAATTTAGAAACAGTTCCATTCTCATACTCTCTAATAATAGAGACATTAATATTTAGCTGTTTTGCTAAATCAACCTGCGATATCCCTTTGGCTACTCTTGCTTCACATAAAATCTTCGACTGATCATATGTAATTTTGTTTAATTTTGGAATTTCGTCTTCATTAAGTTTCAAATACTCTTTTGTACCAGCAGGATTTTGTTTTACTTCTTTTTTCTTAAGGTTACTATGGTTCTTATTATGAATTACAACAGGTGTCCAATCTTGACAATCTGGTAGCATATATTATTATATTTATATAGTATATTATTATATTTATATAGTATATTATTATAATAGCGATGACCAAAGTATACAAAAATAAACCTAAAATCTCAAAATGATATATTGATTTTGATAATAATAATTTTTTTGATAAATTACCAATTATATAAAAAATTAAATATATATTAAAATATAATTATGAGAATATTTTATGGAATTGAAACAAATAATAATGATGTGACTAATATATGTAATACATTATTAATTAAGAACAATATTATTACTATCCCTGCAGGAGATACAAAAAGAGCATATCATTTTACAGATAATAATATAGGTATATTAAAATATGTATTTATTGAAATAGATGGAAAAATAACAAAATATAGTGAAATATTTGAATTGCAAATTAATACTATTACAGAAGAAATAATAACAATTGTCGATGATATAGATTACAAAATAAAAACCATACATAATAAATATAAACTTAGTTATGGATCTTTTAATGAAGAATTACCAGAACAAAAAATGGCTATTAAATATTTAAAAGGACATGAGAAAGTATTAGAAATTGGAGGAAATATCGGTAGAAATAGTATAGTAATCGCTGATATACTGAAAACAAATAATTTTGTTTCTCTTGAATGTGATGTAGATATTGCAACACAACTAAAATATAATAGAGATAATAATATGTTGAAGTTTTTTGTAGAAGAAGCAGCATTATCTAATAGAAAACTTATTCAAAAAGGTTGGGATACAATTCCTAGTGACAAATTACTTCCAGGATATAAAAGTGTTAATACAATAACATGGAATGAGTTGAATAATAAATATAATATCACTTTTGATACACTTGTTTTGGATTGTGAAGGAGCATTTTATTATATATTACAAGATATGCCTGAAGTTCTTGAAAATATTAAATTAATTATCATGGAAAATGATTATCATAATATAGAACATAAAATATACGTAGATAATGTTTTGAAAAATAAAGGGTTCGATGTTATATACTCTGAAGCAGGAGGTTGGGGGCCGTGTTACAATAATTTCTTTGAAGTATGGAGTTTGTAAAAATCATTTATTAACACTTTTTACCATGCTAAATGTTCAATTTTATATCCTATATTCTTTGTATTTTCTTCTTTTTTCTTAATATAATCTTTTTGTCTATTATAT
>Ga0222713_10000624_pt1 | contig 39990 bp, 34 predicted proteins | sample C33_649DmetaG_FD_165061 | JGI IMG/M metagenome (GOLD analysis project Ga0222713, IMG submission 165061) | Estuarine water microbial communities from San Francisco Bay, California, United States - C33_649D | ecosystem: Environmental > Aquatic > Marine > Unclassified | place: USA: California... | reverse complement strand
GAACAGCACAACAAATCTGGGAAGATTTAGATAGATTCATCAGTAATGACCCATATCTGTCCTCACACCGCGGTGAATACACCAAGAGAAACGGTGCAAGAACTCCGTGGAACCACCGAGCAGATGTTCGTATCATCCAATCAATCAAGAATGTAGATATCACATTTGACATCACCAACTTCGGTAATCTGTTGAACAAGGATTGGGGCAAGTATTATTTCGTTCCAAATCTTAATAATCAAAATGTCTATCCACTCCAATATCGTTCAGGTCGTGGTGTGAATAGCGTTCCAACATTTAGTTTCGATCCATTAAATACCACTTATCAGACAGATGATTTGATGTCTCGTTGGCAGATGCAAATGGGGATTCGAATTAATTTCTGATAAATAATTCTGTAGGATGGTAGTAGATTGCTCAACTTGAAACATAGCTTGGACGAGGGTTCGATTCCCTCCATCTCCATTCAGTAGCAAATATTTCGGGGATGACTGGTTTCGACAGGTTAAGGACTAGATGCGAGAGCTACCCGATAGGCGACTGCCGTAAGCAGAGCAAAAACATTAACAGGCACATATAATACGCCTCTTGCATTAGCTGCCTAATTAGGTGGCATGCCGGGTTCGGGGTTTCCCTGGGAACAGAAAACCCCACCAAATTTTTCTATGAAAATTGACATCCCTGAAGATTGTACCCACATCAATATTTTGTTTTCTGGTGGAGCTGATAGCACTTTATTAACCTATCTGCTACTGAAACAGTACCCAGAAACACCTGTGATTCTTCATTATATGAAAAACCGTTTGTTCCCACATCAACAACCCTTCATGATTCAAACTCATGAATGGTTGAATTCCCATTTTCAAAAACAAATACCTATAAATCAATGGGGTAAAACTTATATCAGGTTAGCTGTGGAAACCATTCTTCATACATTTCCAGGATATGTATTTTCTGGATGTAACAAAGTTCCAGACAATGTGTTTACACCTACCGTGATTATACCTCATGATACACCTCCGGTACGTGGGCCTGCCTACAGTAAACAACATCTTCGACCTTTCATAGAGATGTTCAAACCTGAAATATATCACATCTATCAGAAAGAAACCATCTTGGATTTATGGAATCTGACATTTTCTTGTGGAAGACCGATAGTTTCTGATGAAATCACTCCCTGTGGGGGATGTTTTTTCTGTATGGAAAGAAACTGGGCAATGCAACCTACATAAATATATCTAAACATCGTTCCACTTTCAGGAGAAATTATGGCCCTTTACAATCTAGTTTATACTGGTGATGCAGCAGCATTGCAAACAGAGTTGGAAGCAGCTGGCATCACAGTGAATGCAATCTATGAATCATTGAATGTCATGAATGTGACCACTTCGGATTCTGTAGATTTCTCACAGTTTTCACAAGTCACCCTGACAGAAGAGGATACATCTGTCACCGCCACGTTGAGTGCCTGGCAAAGAAATCGTGTGAACAGCACCGATTTGCCAATGCGCACAGTGTACACACCTAAGAATGAAGGTGCTGGTGTTGTGGTGTATGTCCTAGATTCTGGTATTGATATCACACACCCAGAACTGCATGGCAGAAACATTCTGAACTTGCATTCATACGATGAAACATTCAATGACACTATTGGCCACGGTACTGCCATCGCCAGTTTGATTGTAGGTGGTCAATTAGGTGCTGCCAGAGATGCCACAATTAAGAATGTGAAAATTCAATCAGGTGTAGCCATTCCTATCAGCCAACTCTTGGCTGCTTTCAATGCTGTAAAGACTGACCATTTGGAAACACCTGATGATGTGAAGGTTGTGAATTGTTCATGGCACGTGGCTAAGAGTCAAATTCTAGATGAAAAGATTCGTGAATTACAACTGTCAGGTCTAGTTGTTGTGGCTTCTGCAGGTAACACAGTGGAGGCAGCTGACAACTTTTCACCTGTCGGTTTAGATACTGTGATTGGTGTTGCAGCTTCTGATGCCTATGACCGTGTGATTGGTTGGGGTCCTGGTACTGGTAGCAACTGGGGTCCTGAAGTGGACATCACTGCTCCTGGTATTGATGTGGAAATTGCAGCCTTGGATGGCACCATCACCTCAGGCTCAGGAACATCATATGCTGCTGCCATAACTAGCGCTCTAGTGTGTCAGTACATTCATAACTCCCCTGGACAAACAGCATCACAAATTCAAAACAATTTCTTGTCTGCTGGTTTGGCAGACAGATTGTTCAGAAATGAAACCATCTATGGCACCACACCTAATCTGTTGGTACAAGCCATCTCACATGACAATCTGTTTCTTTCACCTGACCCTGCCAACACCTACATCCCTGTGAAGCGTGGCACCTCCATCACCATCCCAGTGCAAATTGCAGCACCTGGTGTGGCAGTGAGCATTGATGATGTGTTGTTTGGTACTCACTATAGAAATCAACTTCCTTGGGTGACATATGATGGCACCGAGTTGACTGTGACTCCCCCAGCAGATTTGCAAGTGGGTAAGTATCGTCAATTCATGGAAGCATTGAATTCTGATAATGAACAGTTGTATCTCATGGTGTTGAAGTTTGGTGTCTATGATGTGTCAGAGGATGAAGTGGACATGACACAACCTGAAGTGTATTACAGCAAGCAAAGTGATGGTACTGTGATTGTACGTTTGGATGCATGTACGCAGTTCTGTCCTCCAGAGTGTAGCGAACAGTTCAAGGAAGGTACTTGTGGTTGCGGAGGAAGTAGCTGTACTGGTTTCTAACACTTGACAAGTGAGTGGTGTTGTGTTAATGTACTATGACAGGAGGTATTATGAAAAAAATTCTAGTTCTTCCCATAGTATTGTTGTTCACAGCACCACTATTTCACACCAACAAACCTTTGCTAAGAACACCTGCTGTCCCTGTGGTGTTGAACACCAAAGATGTGGAATGTCTGGCAAAAAACATCTACTACGAAGCACCTGCTGAGCCATATCTAGGAAAATTGGCCGTGGCTGTGGTGACCATGAATCGTGTCCGGCACCCAGAATTTCCCAAGACGGTGTGTGGTGTGGTGTACCAGAGAAATTCTCGAGGTTGTCAATTCTCTTGGACTTGCGGACCCAAGGCGCGATTCAACACCCGAATCTATGAACAGGCGAAAGAAATTGCTGTTGCGGTGTTGACAAATAACACAAGCGTTATTAGCTTAGAGAATGCACTATATTTTCATAACACCAAGGTGACACCCAACTGGACTTTTGCCAGACCTGTAGTGCGTATCGGGGGTCACATTTTCTATGAGCCTAAAACATGACTGATGAACAGGACCCGAAGCTACTCACAGTGGAATATCTCATCACCCGTGAGTTCACCAATTCCACTGACTTCTCTATACACATTGAAAAAGAAGCCATCAAGCGTAGAATTGGATGTTTTGAAGCTCTATTGGACTATTGTGAAATGAAAGGCATAGAACCCGTGGCGGTGGCCACCATGATTACCAGCTCCTTGAAAGCCAAGATACAAGCAGAAGCTGAGGAAATGAACCTGCTGAAAAAGACTGCCAAACTACCTGTATGAATGTTTCTGACGCCTATAAGATTTACACTTCTTTGAGGCTCCACTTCACAACTGACAACTATGATATCCGAAGTGGGATTGCTCCACGACGACCCAAGGCAGGTGTGAAGGCCAGTTTCAAAAAGAAGTTGGAAGTGCTGATGAAGCAGTACAATTACAATCAAGATGAGTTCATCAACTATCTGGTGGCCAACTTCCTGAATGGTAATGAGTGGGGTATTTTCGAGAACACTGGTCCGGAAATCTACACGGAATGGAAACGGGTACAAGAAAGTCTCACCTACACCTACACACAAGACATCAAGAATCTGGTGTTTCAAGTCACAAAACTGGAAGATGCCTGGGATTGTTCTCAAGGACACCCCGTGATTCTGAAGGAGTATTGTGGTAAAAGATGTCGGTTGGAAACACTTGTAATTCTAAATAAATTGTATAGATTTACTACAGAGGTGGATGAACAGCTGGTGTTGGATCCAGTTTGGAATTCCATTTCACGAACCATACACAAGTACTCACCTTTCATCAAAGTGGAGAAGGATAAATTTTCAATGATTACACACAAGGCTTTCTATGAGTAAACAGCGAGATTGGGATTATGAAGATGATTATCGTGATTTCAAACGTCCCAAGAAAATAGACAAGGACAAGTTTGGTAAGCATCGGAATGCCATCTATGACATGCTTGACGATGAAGATGAGGATGATTATTATTCAGAGAACAGAACTGTTCAATATGATGAGTTTGATGAGGAGTAGTTTCATTATGGCAGGTCACACGTTACATACACCGTTACATACACCGTTATACAAGGAGATACACAATGTCATTCAGTAGTCTATCCGATTTACGCAAGAGTCGTGGCAACTTCGACAGCCTCATGAAAGAGGTGGAAAAGATTGCAAAGCCCGCTTCAGGTGAACGCCGTGATGATGACCGGTTCTGGAGCCCGGCAGTGGACAAGGCAGGCAACGGCTACGCCGTGATTCGCTTTCTGCCGCCTAGCAAGGGAGAAGAGCTTCCTTGGGTTCGCATCTGGAATCATGGATTCCAAGGTCCTTCTGGTCGCTGGTACATTGAAAACAGCTTGACCACATTGAACCTACCTGACCCTGTTTCTGAGCTGAACAATGAGCTATGGAACTCAGGTGTGGAAAGCAACAAGGAGATTGCTCGTAAGCAGAAGCGTAAGCTCACTTACATCAGCAACATTCTTGTCATCAAGGACTCAGCCAATCCTCAGAACGAGGGCAAGGTGTTCTTGTACAAGTATGGCAAGAAGATTTTCGACAAGATTAAGGATGTGATGCAACCTCAGTTCGAGGATGAGGATCCTACTAATCCGTTCGATTTCTGGAAGGGTGCCAACTTCAAGTTGAAGATTCGTAATGTGGAAGGATATCGGAACTATGACAAGTCCGAATTCGAGCCTGTGTCAGCTATTGCTGAGGATGATTCAGCCATTGAGGCCATCTGGAATCAGCAACATTCTCTGACAGAATTCACAGATGCCAAGAACTTCAAGAGCTATGAGGAACTGAAGCGGAAGCTGGACCTGGTGTTGAAGGGTGGTCCTAGCTCTGTCACTGCCGACAAGATTTCTGAAAGTCGGATGGAGGCCGAGCCTGTGGCAGAAGCTCCTGCTCCACGTGCCGCCAAGGCACCAGCTCCCAAGTCATCTGTACCAGATGATGACGATGATGATACTTTGAGTTATTTCAGTAAGTTGGCTGAGGATTAATATCACAAAGAAGGAAATAGAAAAGGGGCCCAAAAGGCCCCTTTTTTACATTACTCTAGCCATTCTTCTATTATTGAAACGTATGTGACTGGAGGATGTGTCCCGAACTGTCACCACTACTGAAGATGGTTGTTGCTGTGTGGCGGGTGGTGCATTCACTCGGCTGGAATTATCAATGTTGTTGATGATAGGTTGAGTTGCTGGTGAAGCTGCAGCACCATTGGATAATGCAGAGGCAGCTGCTGTTCTGGATCTGGTTTGTGTTGTGGCTACAGCTGCTGCAGGATTTGCTCCAGGTTGCATGGAAGCTGTACCTGCACTTGTAACTGCTCCTCCGATGGCACTTCCCGCCACTTCACCTGCGGCTTTACCTCCAAAATATCCCACCAAGCCACCAACTAACCCACCAATAGCAGTACCCACCACAGGTACTACTGAACCAATGGCGGCGCCAGCTGCAGCTCCTGCCAACGCTCCCCCTGTTCCTACTACAGCACCACCTACGGCAGATCCTTTTTGTTTGTTGGCTTCTTCTGTCGTGATGGCACCTGATTCTTCTAGTGCCTTGGCTTGTTGATATCCTGTGTAGCCTTCATAAGCACCTGCAGCAATTGTTAGTGGTGTTGCCAATCTTCCTAACAATCTGCCAGCTCCTCCTAACAATCTGCTACCACGGGACACGCTCCCTGCTGCTCTGGCCGCATCATCAACACTGCTAGCTCCAGCTTTGGCTACATCATCTGCTACGCTGCCAGCTCCTTTAGGAGGTTTTCCTCCTCGGGGGAAGAGGCGGCGGGGGATGGGGATGTCTAGACCTCCACCGCCCCCAGTTTCAACGCCTTCAATGGCACTGACCACTTCTTGTAATGTGTCATTGATATCATCCATCTTATCCAGAATTTCTTGGGTACCGGTGTCTGTGGCTTCATCCACACCATCAGCATCCCCGAAGCCCTCTCTGGTAGGTCTCATAGACCCCTTGGTCTTGTAGTCATAGGCTTCACCTGTTTCTTCATCAACTAGACCGCCCAGTGTACCAAATTCAAATCTAGAATTCTTGGCACCAGATTCTTCAAACTCATTGATTCTGTTACCTTTGGTTCCTGTACGATATCGCATTCCAGTTTCAGGATCCACCTTCACACGAAGGTGTTCTGGTACTAGCTTCATTCTTTCTGCAACATCAGCTTTTCTGGCTTCACCTAGTGTATCAGAAATCTTGCCTCTGTTTCTTTCTCTTTCTAAAGTTTCTTCTAGTGTGGGTGGTTTGTTCAATCGAGGAGTGAAGGCATCTAATGTGTTATTTTTCATTCCGCCGGCGAATGCCTTGAAGAATCCTCCCACCCCTCCGCCAGCTCCTCGTAGTTCTCTGGGTGAAACACCCAACATATTGGCGAAAACTTCACCCATGGTTTGTGGGCCAGCTGCTAATGCACCACCTTGAATGGCTTTATCTGCTTCACCGCGTAGTGTGGAAATACTTCCACGAAGTGCCTCAGCTTTCTCTTTATCTCCTTTCTTTTCAGCAGCTTCTAAATCTTTTTCCAACTTCACAATAGCTTTCACTAGTTTTTCTAATATTTTTTCACTTTGTTCAATTGATTCACCAACATTTTCTGGAATGTTTTCCAAAGCCTTCAAAATGTCTTTCAAAACATCTGTCTGGTCATTGGAAAGATTCTCCAACACCACAGCCACTTTGGCAATGTTGCTTGCAACTTCGATGTTAGAGATTGCTTGTTCTTCAGGATCCAGCCGTGTCTTTTCCACGGACATACTATCCTTGATGTTTTTCAACATCTCGGTCTTTTCTCTCCTTGGCTTTCTTCCAGATGTCTTTCTAGCTGCCATGTTGGTACCTATTGTTCATTGTTTTTCTTTTCCAAGTACTGTACTAACAATCCTACGTATGTTTCTCTTTCCCAAGGCATCATGTTCTCAATTTCTGTCAACGAGTACTTGTGAATGTGCATCAACAAGAAATTGGTTTTGTAAAAATTGACCATGTTGTCGTGAGAAAGATTTAGCCGAAAAAATGTCGTAAACTATCCACGATTACAGTGTTGTCTTTTCCACACTTCACACATTGAAACTCTATTTCTTTCACCAATGTAGGCATATTCAAGAAGAACTGTTCAAATGGTTCAAACTGTTCAGCTGTCAAATTGTCCACGAACTCACGAAGTTCTTGATTGGTTTCTCCAATGTTCACAAACACTTCATCATCACTGTAGATTTTATCAATGCAATCAATCACTACATCATAGATTTTGTTTTCATCTTGTTCTTCAAACAAATCCATATAATGCTTCAATGAAGGATAACGAAGTTCAACTTTCACATTATCATCAATGGCAATCACATGGTCAATTTTTTGTGTGGATTTAGTATGAAAATCTGTGACATCCAAGGTCTTTAGTTGCTTATGGTCACATTCTCCACAAATCATGTACATATCAATGTCTTTACCAATGGACTTGCTTCGAATTTGTAAGAACAACCATTGTATGTCTGCCAGACAGTACTTGTTCAGATTCAGTTTTTCAAATGTGCATCCTCGAACAAGGTCCTGTATGGCATTTATCACATCTTCATTATCTTCACTGTCGTTAGCTAACAACAATAATTTTTCTTCTTTCACCAAGAAAGGACGAAATTCCACTTTATCACCTGACACAGGTAATGTTGTTGTGAATGTCGGCACTTTCACCATAGGTATCTTCATAATTTCTCCTGGTTAACGACCAAATCGTCTAGTTAAACTTGTGGCTTTACTTCTCAAATCAGCTCCTAAATTTGTAGCGTCTACATTAGGTAGTTTGTCTGTGAACTTCTTGGCATACTTACTCACGGCGGCTGTGGCACTATCAGCCATGTCTTGGCCAGATAGCTCCACTTTGGAGAAGCTGGATGTCCAATGATGAAATGTAAATGTCACATTCATTCTCATCACGCCAACAGCATCAAATCCTAGTGGCACAATGTTCATGCTTTTGGGCCAGGCATCCACTAGCTTCACACGGTAGGCAATTTGTTCAGCATCTGTGGTTAGTTCCAATAATGGTGCAGCAATACTAGACACAGCACCAAATGCTTGACTTTTCAACTTTGTGAACTTGTTATCTACAAGGCGTTTACTGCGCAACATCAGTTTATCCACAGCAGTGTTCAATGGACCTCTACCCAATGTGGCTTTGTTTCTTAATCCCAAGTCAGCTTGTGTAGGACTCCAATTGAACAATGCTTCTCCAGGAATGCCTGCAGGTATCAATGCGTAGATGCTCAAGTCACGTACATAATCAGAATAGTATCCCACTTCATTGCTATCCGTGGTGTTGTATCTTTCCACACAGCGTGCCATCCAATCTTCCACCATGGCTCTTGGACGAAAATCTGTGTCCATTAGAAATTCCAGTGTGATGTCATTGGTGTAATCTGCTGTTTGAGCAAATTGACGGTCTAGGCCGTTGATACGCAAAGTTCTTACACCTATGTTTTTTCCAGGTAAAGAAGCCTGGTGGCATAAGAATGACAAGTCGTTGTTGTTGGATCCTAGCAAATCATTGGGAAAACTGACAAAGAATCTTTCTTGTCTTGCTAGATTGTTCTGTTTAACGAAGGCAAGGAATTGTTGTAGACTAGGAATATCTACAGGCGCAGTGATGTTCTGTTGTTCTAATCTTTTTGGTTCTGTCATTAGATGTTACTCCGTGCGTCGTTGAATACTTGATTCCGTGAAGCCTTCTCAAAGTTGTCAATGGGCAGCATGATGGTCTTTCTCCAATCTTTGGGATAGATTCTCATGATTCTGGATCCAATTTGCTCATACAAATACCGTTTCACTGCCACATTGGATCCTGGATATCTTGCCACGTTACTTAACAACTTCCAGGTCACCATCATTCTGGCATCTTCACCAAGACTTTCATCATCCACCATTTCCATCATTCTGTCCAACAACTTCATTCTAAACAATGGTGGAAGATAATGCATGTTCAATCCGTAGAAGCCGCCTGGTACTTTTCTGAAGATTATCACCACTGGTACTGTATCATAATATGGAAGTTTAGCTGACATCTTGGGGTCATACATGAACAGATACATACTACCCATTACTACGTTGGTCACAAACTCACCAATATCACTTCTCATCACCTTCTGAGGTTGAATATTGGTCATACCCAACTTACGAATCATGTCCTGATACCACCGGAAGGAACTGGTGGGTGTTTCTCGGTCACGAAGTTGTTGAATGGGATTAGTTGGCATTATGGTAAAATTCAGGGCTTGACTACTACTTGACAACGTGTTAGAATTACTATGTCCGGAATGATTTAAAAACTACTTACTATTTATAAGTACTCCCTAAATCCTTCTCTGTAACAAGCATGAATTCCCATCCGTTCTGAGAAGCAAAACGCCGTGCTGCTGTCCACTTGGCATTATTCACACCCCACTGCTTCACCTCTGATATAAATCTCTGGGTTTTCCGTTTGGGAACTTCCGGAGGTACGGTGAATCGGTGGGGTTTCACTTCCACTAGATATTTTTTCTTTCTGCCAGTTTTGTCTTGAACTTCTATGTAGAAATCCACATAGTATCTGTGGACCAGTCCATCCATGGGACTGACATAGGGGATGACAATTTCTTCACTGGCCCATCGTAGCACTGACTCATTCAAGTCACACCATTTCATGAATTTCAATTCATAGCTGCTACGATAGATGATTTCCATGACATCTCCCACGTATTTCTTGGGATTGTTGGGGATGAATCTTCCTTTGTAGGTATCTTTGGTATAAGCCATATAAATATCTGTAAAGTCTTTCAAGGAAACTATTTATGGCTGACGGCACACCAGCACCACTCATGAACTTCACAGCACGTGGTAATGCAGGAAGATACACCAGTCGTGCTATTGAACAGATGACAAAAGAGGGAATGGAAGTTTTCAGATTTCCCAGTGAGGTGGGAAGCAATGCCTATCCACATTATGTGATGTTTTTCATCACAGAAAGAAAGGGTCAAGCTGTTGGAGAAGCACCAGCACCTAGCAATTTTCAAATAGATGTCAGTTCTCAGAATCGTGTGGAACGAAAAGCTGGATTGGGAGTAGCGACTACTCTAGGAACCATCGGTTCTTTTGTAGGTGTTCAACAGGCAACCAAACAAGCTGTGGGCCCAGTGGCCCGAGATTTATCTAAAGCTACTGAAGTTCCTAACATCGGACCTGGCAAAGCTTTCAATCAACGTAAAAGAGAAGCAGTGAATCAAGCAGTCACAGCTGGTTCTATTGTGGCAGGTGTGGCAGGTGGTATCGCAGGCGCAGCCGTCATCACAAAAGAAGGTGCCAGCGGTGAAGATGTGGTGACTTTGAAAAAATGCATTGCATTGTACATGAATGATAAACCCAAAGTGTCCTATCGTGCCAATTGGCAAGACACAGATTTGGGAGCTATTGGTGGGATGGCCAAAGCCATCGGTGATTTAGGTACTGGTGTGGATTTTTCCATGGAGGGAGCAAAGAATCTAATGAGCAACACCCTGAATCTTTTGGCTAACTCAGGTGGTGCTGCAGCCAGCATCGGGTTGAACAAGGCACAAGACACATTCGGTAATTTTGGTGATTTGGCTGGTACAGTGAGTGTGACATCTGGTACAGCAATAAATCCTTTCAAAGCTCAATTGTTCAAGAGCATGAATTTCAGAACCTTTGATTTTCAGTACACATTGTTGCCTAAAAATGATGCAGAATCCATTCAAATTGATAACATTGTAAACACATTTAAAAAATACATGCACCCAGTGATAGGTACTGAAGAATTCTTTGTGGGATATCCCGCAGAATTTGCCCTACGGTTCTATTACAAAGGAAAAAAGAATCCACATCTATTCGACATCTCCAGTGCAGCTCTTGTTGACATGAAAGTGGAATATGGTGGTAATGATTTCGTCACCTTGAAAGATTCTCAAGGTCGTCCTGCTGAAGTCACTCTGTCTTTGAGTTTCCTAGAACTGGAATTGTTGGATCGTAAGCGTGTCACAGAAGGAGGATTCTAATGGAATATTTTTCCAAGTTTCCCTATCTGGTCACCACTAACAATGACCGTCCCATCTTCATACAAGATTTTCTTCGACGTGTGGCGTTGGGTGTGGATTTCACACAGAATGTAGTGGGTCTAGATGAATATCTGGTGTTGGATGGAGAAACACCTGAAATGGTCAGTCAAAAATTCTATGGTAGGCCTAGCTATCATTGGGTGTTGCTGTTGGTGAACAACATCACAGACCCAAGAGAAGAATGGCCTATTCGTGATGGCAAAGTCACGGACCTGGTGTATCAAAAGTATGATTTCACACTCACAGTGCCTTCTGGTGCAGCATATAACATTGATGATGTGATTACTTCAGATACCGATGGAAAATTTCTAGTTACATCAAAAAGCGGCAACACAGTTTATCTTCGCTCACAAGTAGGTAAAACCATCATCACAACTTCTTCCATTCTTACAAACACCACAACTGAAGTGGAAAATCTTACTGTGACAGCAGTAACAGATCCTGAAGAAGCTGTGCATCACTACTATGACCCAGAAATAGGTTACATTGTAAGTGAATCCTTTTCTGGCACCACAGTTCCTGTGCCCAACTATGAACATGAAATCAATGTGAATGATGCCAAACGCAATATTAAAATATTGAATCCAAAATTTCTTTCATCATTTGTATCTGAGTTCACAACTAAAATTAACAGTTAATGACCGAACAACTATATAATGCCGGCGAAGTTATCATAGAGAAACTTTCTATACTGTCCGGTAGAAAAAGATATGACATTAAAGATTTTATGTTGGAAACAGTTATCTTCGAGGATATCTTTTCCAACACCATGTCCGGTTATGTGGTAATAAAAGATTCAGCAAGTTTCATCACTCAATTACCCTTGATAGGTGGAACTGAATTGATTGAAGTGAAATTCAGAACACCTCAGTATTCCTCATCTATTGAAAAAACATTCTTCATCACTGGAATTTCTGAACGCATTCTAAGTGAAAAAACACAGGCTTATGTGTTGAACATGATGTCCAAAGAAGCACTAACAGACAACATCACCAGAGTTAGTAAAAAGTTTTCTGGTACCACTCATGACATCATTGGAAAAATATACAAAGACTATCTGTTCAATAACAAAACTTTAATAACTACAGAAGCACATTCTAGCAGTTTAAGTGTGGTGTCTCCTTACTGGTCACCATTGAAACTTATCAACTGGGTATGCAACAGAAGTTACAAAACAGTGCCTAACGTGTTGTTTTTTGAAGGTAATAAAAACTTCTATTTGGCTAGTGTGGAAAGTTTGATTCGTAAGGGTGTTCAGAATGTGTTTGGTGCATATTCTTATATTCCCAATGCCAGTCAACCTGGGTCCACAGATGTGAACACCAAATACAAAATGATACAAAGCATCAGTCCCGTCACCATGTCAGATGTGCTACGTGACCAGGACTTTGGATATTACAGCAGTAAACTGATTACCCATGACATCACCACCAAACAATATTTGGAATTCACAAGTGACCAGTATCAGTATCACAAAAAAGTATTCAATCTTCATGATAAAGGAAACACACAGACCTATTCAGAAAATGTTCCCAGAAATCCAGATGGCTTCAGAAGTGTGAGAACCAAACAGTTCAATATGTTTGAAGAAAACAAAGACCCAAATTATGAAGTCTGGGCTATGCAAAGAAACAGTTTAATTCAAGAAGCACAACATTTGAAATTGAACATCGAGGTGGCTGGCAGAACTGACATAGAAGTGGGTGTGGTGTTGAATCTCACTATTCCAAAAGCCACTAACAAAGACATCACATCACAAAACATCAACAATTACATTGACCCATATCTTTCAGGTTTATATCTGGTGACAGCTATTCGTCATTCATTCTTGGTGAATAAACATACCATGTACATGGAAGTTATGAAGGATTCATTCAGAAAGCAAATCAATTAATTATGGAAAATTTATACGGCAACGATTTCTATTGGTGGGTAGGGGTGGTGGAAGACCGCCAAGACCCTATGTTTCTTGGACGATGTAAAGTTCGCATCGTGGGGTACCACACCCCAGATAAAACTTTACTACCTACTGAAGACCTACCTTGGGCCTATCCATTACAGCCCATCACTTCTGCTGCCATCTCAGGCCTAGGAACCACACCCGTAGGTCCCGTGGAAGGTACCTGGGTGACTGGATATTTCCGTGATGGTGAAGATTGTCAAGAACCTGTGATGATTGGAACCATGAGCGGTATTCCTGGGAAAAGCTACTATGAAAAATTGCGCGGCACCAGTAACTATGGATTTCAGGACCCAGAAAAAGTATATCCAAAATCTGCCTATTTAACTAACAGCGAACCTGACACCAACAGGCTGGCTCGTAATCAGAAGTTGAATGAAACCATCATCAAAGTGAAAGATGATGCTCGAGTGAAGGGCGTGAAAAAAGCCATTGAAGGCACTTGGGACCAGCCTCTGACAGCATATAATGCTGCCTATCCTTTCAATCATGTATTTGAATCTGAATCAGGTCACATCATTGAAATTGATGACACCAAAGACAATGAACGTTTGACCATGTATCACAAGGCTGGCACTCACATCGACGTGGATAGAAATGGCACCATGGTTCGTCGTGTGGTGGGAGACAACTATGAAGTATTTCTTCGTCACAACAATGTGTTGATTAAAGGTGATGCCAACATCACTGTGGAAGGCAATTGTAACATCTATGTGAAGAACAATTGCAATCTACAAGTGGATGGTGACATGAAGACCAACGTTCATGGTAACATTGAAATGAAAGCCGGGAAAAAATTCAGTTTAACTGCTGTAGATGGTATTGATATACACACAGACAAAACAATAAACATCAACTCCAATGAAAAGATTAACATGAAATCTTTACAGGGGTTAGTGATGACAGGGACTACAAAAACCACTATTGCCAGTCCTATAACAGAAGTTGCCATGTTGAAGATGAATGGTATGTCTGTCACACCAGCGCCACCAGTACCACCTGTTATTAATCCCCCATCTACAATTTCACCAAAGACACCTAAACTTCCCACCTTCCCAGATTTGATTGTCCCCACCCGTGAAGAAGTGTTGACATTCACATTGGATATGTTAGGTGAAAACTATGAACAGAATGCTGCTGTCATCAAACGGTTACAAGAAGAAGCCATCACTGATGGTGTTATCACCAGAGAAGAATTGAACCAACCACAACCTGCAGCTACTGCCACTGACAATCTTCCAGCTCCAGACCGTCCGCAGACTATTCCAGGATGTGCTGACATCACCAATCAACAACAAATCACTAACTCACTGAAGATTTCTGATTACTTCACGGTGGGTAACATTTGTAATGCTGCAGCTTCACAGTCCAGACTCAGAGCCTTCAATGGCAACACCGTGTATGACATGGCTTGTAACATGAAGGCCTTGGCTCAACAATGTCTGGATCCCATCAAGGACAAGTACTCCAACATGGTGATTACCAGTGGATTTCGAGACTTCATTCCTGAAGGCGGTGCTTTGAATTCTCAACATTTGTACGGTCAAGCTGCGGATTTGCAGTTCAATGGAGTATCCAAGTTGGGGTACATGGAAATTGCAGCGTGGATCAAAGCCAATATTCCCTTTGACCAGCTGTTGCTGGAGTACAAGACCACAGGTAGTAAAATGCCTTGGATTCACATCACGTTCAATAGAAATGGTAATAGAAGAACATTTGGTACTTTCATGAATCACAAGTATGCAAGTGGCGGTCGGGGTGCGTTGTTGAATCTAGGAAACGTCTAAAGTAACCATATAAATATTCAATAAAAATGCCTATTCTTTCTCCTGCTAAACTATACAAAGACTTAGATTTGACATTTTCAGCTCATCCAGAGACACAGGATGTGTTGAAAAAAGTGGATTTGAATGCTGTTCGTCAATCTCTGAAAACGTTGTTGTTTACAGTTCCTGGAGAAAGACTGTTTCAACCTGAAGTGGGTTCTGGAATCACTGCATTATTGTTTGAGCCTGTGGATCCCATCACCACAGAAGTGTTGAGACAATCCATTGCCAACACATTAACTAGATTGGAACCCAGATTACAACTAGACAATGTGGATGTCGTCCCTAACGAAGATGAGAATGAATATGAAATCACTCTGTTCTTCACTATTGTAGGCATAAGTCAACCCGCATCACTCACAGTAACATTAGAGAGATTACGATAATGGCAGAAATCACAGTAACAGAATTAGACTTTGATACAATTAAAACCAATCTAAGAAACTATCTGGCATCACAGTCTGAATTCACGGATTATGATTTCACAGGTTCTGCCTTGTCACTTCTGCTAGATGTGTTGGCCTACAACACCCATTATAATGCTGTGTTAGCCAATCTTCAAGCCAATGAAATGTTCATTGATACTGCCATCAAAAGAAGTTCTGTGGTGTCTCTAGCTAAAATGTTGGGATATTCACCACGTTCCACAACATCAGCAAAAGCTACAGTCAACTTATCTGTAAACAAAACAGTATCACCAGGCCCAACTCTATCCATCACACCCAGTACAAAATTCAACGCTTCAATTAACGGCAGTTCATACACCTTCTATGTGAATGAATCACAAACTGCTACTGTGAATGGAGAAAACAAATATGTGTTCACAGATGTAGAATTAGTTGAAGGTGTTCGTTTAACTAATGATTTCATCATTGGTACCGATAATCGCTCCGGCCCATTAGTAATTCCTAACGCCAATGTGGACACCACCACGATTGAAGTGGATGTTCAGAATTCAGTGGGTGACTTGACATCAACCACGTGGACGAAAACCTCCAATATCGTGGACATCACATCTACTAGCAAAGTGTTCTGGGTGGAAGAAAACAACAAAGGTGAATATCAAATTGTATTCGGTGATGATGTGGTGGGTGCACAATTAACAACAGGAAACATTGTCACCATCACATATCTGGTATCAGAAGGAGCTGCAGCTAACGGAGCACGTACATTCACTCTAGTTGGCGACATTGATGGAGAAGATGAAGTGGATATCACCATCATCTCTGCTGCCGCCGGCGGTTCTGCTCCAGAAAGTATTGATAGTGTTCGATTCAATGCTCCCAAGTTCAATGCCAACAGAAATCGTGCCATCACCACTGAAGATTATCGTACACTCATCAAACAGAATTTAACCAAAGCTCGAGAAGTCACTGTCTGGGGTGGTGAAGAAAATAGTCCCCCAGTGTATGGCACGGTGTATATTTCCATTGACCCCATCTTTGGGTCTGTGTTGACAGAAGCAGATAAAAATTTTGTGAAAGAAACAGTGCTTCGTCCACGCAGTGTGATGAGCATCAAACATGAATTTGTGGATCCTGATTACTTGTATTTGGGTTTAGAAGGAGTAGTGAATTTCAATCCTAAGATGACCAACTTGAAAGCATCAGATTTGTCTGTGCTTGTGAAAGCAGAAGTTGAAGATTACTTCAATGATGAACTAGGAACTTTAAGTAGGACGTTCTTCTTATCCAGAGTTAGTGAACGTGTGAAACTGTTGAACACCTCTGTGGTAAGTTCTTTGTTTAAAATGCGTTTGCAAAAACGTCTGCCTATTGGAATTAGTTCCACATCAGGTTATACAGCTACGTTAAATTATTTGACCGCCATTGACCCAGAAACAATTCGAAGCAGTAATTTCATCACAACTATTAGTGGCTTGCGATATAATGGGTATCTTCAGGACTTCAGTAATGACGCTGTACAAAGTGACACTGGATACGGCACCATCAAATTTGTAGACCGTAATACCAACACACCTGTGGCCACAGTAGGTACAGTGCATTATGATGGAGGCATCATCACATTGAGCAATGTCATTGTTACTGAATATCTAGGAAATGTAGACAAGTTGTATCTAAGCCTCCGTCCTCAACCGTTGTATCAAAACATCACCAGTGGTACGGTACGAACATCAGACGTGGAAACATTTGCAGTGGCAGCTCGAGCAGCAAAAAACACCATCATCACATTAGATGATAGCCAAAATAATTCCACGGCTAACATCACACCTGGTCTAACAATTAGCTGTCGTCCATACACACAACAATAATGTCCATCAAGAGAAAGTTACATCACTTAGTTTCAGGACAACTTCCTGAATTTGTGCGGGTGGAATACCCGCAGTTTGTAACGTTCCTGGAACATTACTATAGATTTTTGGAACAACAGGGTGAGGCCCATGATGTTCTGTTAAATAACGCAGATTGGACAGACATTGATGTTACGCTTGACACCTTCATTCCTTATTTTAGAAGTCAATATTCTTACGATTTTCCAACAGACACTTTAATTACCAATCGTAAGTTAATCAAATACATCAATCAATATTATGAAGCCAAGGGGTCAGAAAATGCCACGGAGATGTTTTTCCGTTTCATGTTCAATGACACGGCTACTGTAAAATATCCTGGTGATTATCTTCTTCGTGCATCTGATGGTCGTTGGAGCAGAAAACGTTTCATCAAAGTGGACACCACACGGTTCCCTGATGAAAACATCTTTGAACTGAAAGAAAAAATTGTTACTCTGAAATATTTGGAATTCATTTCAGGTGTGGGGAGTTTTGTTCGTACCACCACCACACGGTGTTTGGATGTCTATGAAACTTCTCGACCCAACATTTTTCAGTTGGAAGTGGATATCAATCCCAACTATGTGTTTCCAGATGATATTGTGGCAGACACCAGTTTGGCAGCTAGTTTAGGTAACTACGACACACACGTATATGTGCAATTTGTAGGTGCCGCCACAACAACCTATGGCACCATTTCAAAACAGTTGACAAGTGTTGTAAGTATTGATGAAGCAGGTAGTAAATTTCGTCGAGATGACAGTTATTTCATTTCAGAAACAGGTATTGAAGGGTTGTATTTCGCGGGTGACTACACAGAAGTCACCACAGGATCAGCCGCCTACGCTTATGAAGCACTACAAAACAACGCCATTGTTCGTATCGTAAAAACTGAAAACACACTGGCTGAACAATACTTCTTACAAGATTACACCTTGTTCGGAGATTATGCATCTGCTCCAACCCGGGGTAAAATCAAGCTGTTGTCCATTGTGGACAGCGGTGAAAAGTTCCTGGTTCGTAAGACAGGTGTAATTGAATCTGTCACCATCTTGGATGGTGGTTCAGGATATGCCACAGGCGCCACAGACGTGGTGTTGGTGGGTGATGGTACTGGTGCTGACTTTCGTGTGTTGGTGTCTGGGGGTAAAATCACACAAGTTGCTGTGGTGAATGGTGGTGCCAACTACAGCAATGAATTGGATCCAGTCACCGGATTACCTCTGACTGCACTGACAGTCTCAGGGTCTGGTACTGGGGCAGTTCTAGAACTAGTGATATCCACGACCTTCACACCGGTGAAGACCTTCACAGTGGATTTCAACAATGGTAGAGCAGGTGCATCACCCGCAGAAATCACGTTCTCAACTGGCCACATTTATCATGCACCAGGTGAGTTCCAAGATAACGCAGGGTTCTTGTCTGACATCATCAAGGTGCAAGACAATGACTACTATCAACCCTATTCTTACGTCATTGAGACCACAGAACAACTATCTAACTGGAAAGATACCTACTTAAAGAGCACACATCCTGCGGGCTTCAAGATGTTTGCCAACTTGCTATTGACAGGTGTGTTGACACCTTCAACAGTAACAGTGGAAGATACATTCACTCAGACAGATATTGAAGACCTTCCATATCGTGAATTGTCAGAAACGTTGACATTATCTGAGGGAATTGCAAAGACCATTAGCAAACCATTTACTGAAAATGTCACATTAAGTGAAACATTCAACGCTGCCATTGTGTACTTGTTACCTTTGAGTGAGGCAGTATCTTCCACAGAAATTGTGACATTCAACATCTCAAACACTAGAACTGATGTGGTGTCCAGTGCTGATGTGTTGACCAAGAATGTTAATAAGAGTTTGTCAGACAGCGTAACCATGTCAGACAACATGACACGAAACAATTCTATTGCTCTCACGGATTCTGTGAATGTGTCTGACAGCTTACTCTACAACTTCAATCAACAAAATGACGCCACATCAGATTTACAAGATGATGTGAGCATGTCGGATGCCCCAGTTCTGTCCATTAGCAAACCATTCTCTGATGTCATAACAGCAACAGATGTGGCAACCACAACTGCTCAACCATTCAAATCAGACACAGTAAGCACAACTGAAGTAGTTACATTCAATACAAATATGGCACTTGTTGATACTCTTACAGTGTCAGACTCTTTGGTGAGAAATTTCAATCAACAGAATGATGCCACATCTGATTTACAAGATGATGTGTCAATGACTGATACATTGGTGTTGAACACCAGTAGTGTGTTGTCTGATAGTTTCAACAAGTCAGACAACGCCACTTTGAATGTCAATCTTGTGAAGTCTGAAACTGTGAACACCACTGACGTATTGACCAAGAACATCAGTAAAACTCTATCAGATAGTCAAAGTACAACAGATGGGTTGGTATCTTCAGTTTCTAAATCATTAACTGAGTCAGTGTCCACTTCTGACAACTTAGACTTGTTGATTGTGATTCCTGTTTCTTTAACAGACACTATTACCACATCTGAAACTGTTGTGAAGGAATTAGACTTCACACTTACAGATACATTGTCTGTGTCTGACACTATGGTTCGTAATTTCAACCAATTGAATGACGCAAGTAGTGACTTGCAAGAAGATGTCACAATAGGAGATGATGTGGCATTGAGTCTGGATTATGTGATTTCAACAGACACAGTAACCATATCTGATGTGAATATCACAGACATGGGCAAGAACATCACAGACACGGTCACCACAACAGATGCAGGTGGTTCTGTGGTTCTGGAAAGTTATTTTGCTGAATCCTATGTAACCACACAAACAACTACGTCCACTTACGTGGGAACCGTCAGCAGTTTCTAAATTTTGTATAAATACTAGTATTGATTTGTAGTTTCATCAACTTAAAAACCAGAGGAAAAAATGGAAGAACTAATCAAAGCAACAGGTAAGGTGAAGATTGTACTACATGATGAAAATGGTGTAGTAAGAGAAGAACGTGAAATTGACAATCTAGTGGTAAGTGTCGGTAAGGCTTACATCACTTCACGTATGATTGGCACATCATCAAACGTGATGTCACACATGGAAGTGGGTACAGACAACACAGCAGCCGCAGCTGGTAACACAGGTCTAGGTGCAGCTGTATCTTCATCACGTACTGCATTGACATCATCAACACAAACCACCTCATCAACTACCAATGACTCTGTGCAATATGTTTGCACATTCCCAGCTGGTACTGGTACAGGTGCTCTAGTAGAAGCAGGTATCTTCAATGCTTCATCAGCAGGAACCATGTTGTGCCGCACTGTGTTCTCAGTAGTGAACAAAGGTGCTTCTGACGCTATGACCGTAACTTGGACTGTCACACTTTCATAATTAAAAACTAATGCCAGCACTATTGCCGATTAGGTTCCGGACGGAACTCGCACGCAGTTTTCACCGCGATGTAGTGAACACTTTGAATGTGCCTAGTGGAGAGTTGAATACTCTGAACACACTAGACACCACGATGTACACCTATTCGGCAACTGCTGGTGATGATACGTTTTCAGGTGAAGATATCAAAGGTAAAACGTTGAGTTACACTCCTGGAAGAATTGAAGTGTTTGTAGATGGTGATAAAATTTTAACTGATGATTACATCGCTACAGATGGTACTAGTGTGGAACTTTTAACACCTACTGGTGAGGAAGTCACCACACTAACCATCAACGGCATTGAATTTGCAGACACGGCTGTAACAGTAGGGTCTGATACCATCACCTATGTGGACCATGGATTTAATGAAGGTGATAAGGTAATTTATTTTGAAAATGGTGCCACAACAGGCATCACCAATCTTGTGAATGCTGTATCATACTATGTGATTTTCATTGATGATGACACCATCAAATTGGCTACTAGTCGTGCTTTTGCAATTGCTTCCTCACCCACTGCCATCAATCTTGCTGGATCTCCTTCTGGGTCAGCATTTCAATTAGTGTTGGTGGAAGAATACATTGAAGGAGCTGTTGTAGATGAACAAATGATGAATTTACATGGCATCAATGTGCCTACCACTGGTGTGAACACCTCCACAGAAACCATCACCTCCACATCCCATGGATTTTCCAATGGTGATATTGTAACTTATTACAACAATGGGGGTACTAGTATCACAGGTCTAACTGATGGTACTGAATACTATGTTGTGAACGCAGCTGTAGACACCTTTCAACTGTCATTGACCTCCGGTGGGTCAGCCATCAATCTTACCGGCACAGGTAACAGCTATCAAGCATTTCTTAAAATTGATAACACCTTGTACTTACCCAATCACGGTTTTGTAACCGGACAAGAAGTTACCTATGCAGAAGATACTGGTAGCATCGCCACACTCACTGATGCCACTAATTATTTCACAATTAAAGTATCAGCCAATGTAATTAAGTTGGCATCTAGTTTTGCCAATGCTACAGCAGGAACTGCCATCAACATCACACCTTTGTTTGGATTAGGTGATACCACTTTGACAGGTCCTTTGGATCAAACTGTCACCATCAATACATTCACCATCACCAATTATCCAAATCCACATGATTATTTCTATGTGTTTTTGTCTCGTCCAACAGCTTGGGCCAATGACTCAACACCACCAACTCCTGTGGATTGCCGAAGTGATGATAGTGCCATCAAAAGAAACATTCTAGGTGTGAAAAAGGTGAATCCTAGTGACATCACCATGCTGGCAAACAGAATTGATTGGACCACAGCCACAATATACGACCAATATGATGATACTGTGAACATGGCCAGTCAAGATTTCTATGTGTTCAACAGTGACAACTACCGTGTATACAAATGTTTGAGTAATAACAATGGAAATCCATCCACAGTGAAACCTAGTTTCTCAGAAGTAGGTCCCAAAACCTTATCAGATGGATATGTGTGGCAGTTGATATATGAAGTACCTGCTGCTGACCGTGTGAAATTTCTGAATGATGATTACATTCCTGTGAAGTTCTATGGCACTTCCACACGATTTGACCATAATGGAACTATCAGTGAAATCATTCTGGATTCGCAGGGGTCAGGATACACAACAGCACCTATTGTGGTTATTGTTGGTGATGGTGTAGGAGCCGAGGCCACCGCCACGGTGTCAGCTGGACTGGTCACAGAACTAACACTTACAAACGGTGGTTCTGGATATAGTTTCGCCTTTGTTTCCATCATTGGAACAGGCACAGGTGCCACAGGATCTGTAACAATTGAAACCACAGACCTTCCAAACATCATCAATCAAAATGTTGCTGGATATGCGGTAGCCACCAACGGACAAATTGACTTCATGGAAATTGTGGACGGAGGTTCTGGATACGCACAAGCCACCACCACAGTAACCATCAATGGTGATGGTGAAGGTGCGTCTGCTTCTGTCACAGTAGTGGACGGTGAAATTACCGCAGTCACCATCACAGACCGAGGAACAGGATATACATTTGCTGATATCACAGTGAATGGTGATGGTACAGGCGCAGAAATTACAGCTACCATTTCACCACAAGGCGGCCACGGGTCCAATGTTCCTCAAGAATTGTTTGCCACCACTGTTGGCATCACAGTGAACATTGAAGATTTTCTAGATGATTTCTTCTTGGAGAATGATTTCCGGCAATACGGCATCATTAAAAATTTGAAGGAGTTTGGAGATGAACGATTGTTTTCTTCCAACACAGGCAATGGATGCTATGTTATTGAAGTGCCAGATGGTACCGAATACAATTTAGATGATGTGATTGAAACAGACAGTGGAGGAAAATATATTGTAGCATATGTAAATGGAGAAATCATCTATCTGCTACCTGTGATAAATAGTCTTACCGATGAGTCCATTTTAGAGAACATCACAACAGGCCAATCAGGATTGACCATTGTTGCAGATTCTGTGGTGCAACCAGAGACTTCTCAGAAGTCTGGTGAAGTTATTTACTACAATAATATCACACCACTACAACGTCAAGCTGAACAAACTGAAACATTCAAATTGTACATCAACTTTTAATAATCTATGGCTAAGCTAAATCTCAACACCTATCCATACTATGATGATTTTGACCTAGATAAAAACTTTCATAAAGTTTTATTTAAGCCTGGATATGCTGTACAAGCACGTGAACTTACACAACTACAAACCATCCTTCAAGACCAAGTAAAACGCTTTGGCGATAACATCTTCAAGGAAGGTTCTGTGATTTCTGGATGCCCAGAATCCACAAACTTTGGTGTGGATGTTGTGAAAATTTTGGACACAGATACCTCAGGTCAAGAAATCACTGATGCTGCTTTATTGGCATTGGAAGGTAAAACTTTGGTAGGTGCCACTGATAATGTAAAGGCTGTGGTGAAAAAAGTTGCCACAGGTACTGAAACAACCACGTACAAAGCATTGTTTCTACAATACATCTCACAAGGTGACAGTGGTGCCACAGAAACATTTGCAGCAGATGAAGTTCTTACACAATCTGATGATGAAAATGTCACTGTTATCATTGCGGATGTGTCACAGACACCTATCACAAAAGGTTCTTTGTTTTCTGTAGGTGATGGTGTGGTGTATGCCAACGGTTATTTCATTCGTCATTACTCACAAACTATTGTACTAGAAAAGTACAGTGAAACACCTAGTAAAAAAGTAGGATTTTTAGTGAATGAAGAAATCATCACATCAGATGATGATGAAACATTGTTGGATCCAGCACAAGGTGCTTTCAACTATACAGCTCCTGGTGCTGACAGATTCAAACTGTCCACAGAACTAGTGGCCTATCCTATCAATGAAGTTGTGGAAGGTTTCTTCATTTTATATGAAGTGAACGCAGGAGCCATCAGTCGCCGATATGACCGTTCACAATATGCAGAATTGAACAAGACTTTGGCACGTAGAACCTATGATGAATCAGGTGACTATGTGGTTCGTCCGTTCAACTATCACATCCGTGAACATCTTGTGGATGATGACACCGATGGTGTCTACACTTCAGGACAAGGTGGTGACAACGGCAAGTTGGCACTGGGTGTGGAACCAGGCAAGGCATATGTTCGAGGATTTGAATACGAACTGTTTGCCACCAAGTATCTGGATGTTGTGAAGCCCACCGACACCAGAGAAAGAACAGCCATCAAATTGTCTACCGCCTATGGCAACTATTTGATTGTTGATGAAATGTGCGGAAGCATTCCAGCTAACGGTGCTCTGGTGTCACTACGTGGAGCAGCTGCAGGCGCTGTCACAGCTGGCACCTACTCCTCAACATCAGCACCAGGTTCACAAATTGGTACTGCACGTGTTGCCACAGTGGAATATATCTCAGGTACTCCTGGTGCAGCAGCTGCTAGATACAGAGTGTATTTGTATGATATTGACATGACTGGTGGTAGTGTTGCTGATATTGCTGGTGTGTATTATGATAACGCATCCAAAGACTTCCATGCAGACGTGGCTGTTACACCAGCAGAATTGAAAGAATCTACATTCTCACCTTACATCATTCCCACCACCTACAACTATGTCAAGACATTACAACCAACCACACTTGACAATTCATTCACATACAGAAAACATTTCACCTCAGTTGCTGTAGCCGCCAACGGTTCAGCTTCCATCAGTGTGTCGGGTGATGAAACATTTGCTTTCACTGCTAGCAACGATGCCACCATCTTGGCTGAATTCATCGTGATTGCAGAAACCACTGTCAGCACAGGTAGCACCATCTACACAGCCGGCGAAGTCATCAACATGACTGGTGGTAACATGACCGTGACACCTGGTACCAACACCATCAACTTCAACATCTACACACCAGGAAGTTTGACAGGTTCTCCCACGGTGTCCGTGTTGGCTTCAGTGTCACGCTCAGATGTTACACCAAGAACAAAAACTTTGAACACTAACAGATATGTTAGAATTCAAACCACAAAAAAGTTAGGATTCATTAGTGGTAGCACCTATCTGGTAGGTACAGCCAGTACATCATCAGCAAATATTACATTTGCCTATAATGCTTCTGTAGACATCACAACTGAAGATTGTCCTGTAGGAAGCAAAATTTATACATCAGCAAATGCACTACTAGGAACTGTATCATCAGTGACACCTAAGAATGATGGTACTTCAACAGGTCCCATCATTGTATTGACTGCTAATTCAGCCGCCACCATCACTACTACAGGTAGCACACCTCTTCGTGTGGTGCATCCAAACTGGGATGTGGTGGCTAAAAAGTTCACAACCTCAGCTTCACTGGGCTTGTATGACATCTATGCTTTGGATTACATCAAGGCAGGCGGCGTGGAAACCAGCTGGGCCACCGTCAACAGCTCAGGTGATGACCTCACAGCACAATTCAAAATCAAAAATGGTCAAACTGATAGCCACTACAATCTAGGAACAGTAGATGGCGGATTTTTAGAAGAACGTCGATACGTGGTTCGGTTGGATCACTTCACACATAATGCGGGTGCCTTCTTTAACGTAGATAGCTATCCATTACCTGCTCAAGGTAGTAGCCCAACATCCACACAGATTGACTGGCACAAGATGCCTGTGTACATGGCTAGCAATGGTAAGAAATATGAAATGAGAGATAGTTTGGATTTCCGTGTCACAGTGGCTAACGTGGCAACATCCACAACTACTTTGACATCATCCAACATCAATCCCATCGGTTACACATCATCCACCAAGGCCTTCACTGGATTCACTCCACATTACATCCCACATCCACAAGAAGAATTCACGACAGATATTGAATGGAATCTCCCCCGTGTGGATCGTGTGATTCTGGATACTGATGGTAACTTCACAGTGATTGAAGGACAGGCATCAGAAAATCCACTTACACCTAGACTGCCAGCCAATTGCATGGACTTGGGTATTTTACAAATGCCGCCTTTCCCTGCACTGTCTCCTAAAGCAGCCAAGTTAGCTGGACGACCTGCCAATGCCTCAAGCTTCAGCAAGGCAGATTTGCAACGTCGCTACACCATGGCAGACATTGGTGTGATTGAAAAACGTTTGAGCAGTTTGGAAGAATTCACTAAGTTGTCTTTCTTGGAACAAAAGACCATCAACACCTTGATATATAATGATACAGGTGAGGAACGATTCAAGAATGGTGTGTTGGTGGATTCATTTGATAGAGCTGACAGAATCAACTTGGTGAATGAAACCAATAATTGTTTGATTTATCAAGGTTCTTTGTCCCCACGATTAGATGCAGACCCCATTGATTTGGAAGTGTCTAGCACTAGCAGTGTGGTGCTAGCTCCCACAGATGCTAAGATTGTGGTTCGTCAAACTGTAGGTGCTGTTAACTTTGCTATTGGTGAAACAGTATCACAAGCCACATCAGGCGCCACTGGTGAAGTGGAACATCGTGTGGAAATTGCTCGAGGCGGTAACTACAAGTGGGTGAGATTGTATCTAGTGAACTGCACTGGAACATTTGTTGCTAACACAGCATACACTATCACCGGTACCACCACAAGTACAACAGGTCTCATCACCTACACTGGCATCACAGCTGCCATCTTGGCAGAAGATTTCCGTCCAGACCTAGTGAACTATCCATCTGATGGTGAAATTGCCACTCTGCCTTATGAACACGTGGTGTTCTCAGAAAATCCATATGCCTCAGAATCAGTATCAGTAACTAACAATGTAGTATATGGATATGAAGGTAGCATCGGCTTGATTCCAGCAGAAGATGTCTGGTATGAACACAGAACACAACCACAAGTCATCAATCACTACAACACGGAAGTTATCATCAAGGAAGTAGAAGTACAGAAAGAAGTGGTTCGTGAAGTGGAAAAAATCGTGGAAGTACACATCCCTGTGCCATGCATTGATGAATTCAAGCCGCATATCTTGCCTCCTCCTCCTGAGAAGAAAGAAAAACCAATTGTTCCTATGTTCATTGAACAAGAATGGAATTTGAAGCCAATTAAAATTGATTCTGTGGGAGGTGCTTTAGGACCACCAGTCATCATTTCAGTAACACCAACAATTATTATTGAAGGACAACCACCGGTACTTCCAGATGATTCACCAGCACCACCAGAAGAAGTACCACCAGCCTACACAGAGCCTGTCATCTACGGTGGCGGCGGCGGCCAAGCCAATCCAGTTGTGTACGGCGGCAGCGGTACTGGCTGGAAAGGTGGAGAAAATGAAGCCATCTCCACTTATGCCTTCCAAGATGTCAACGCAATTTAACAGTTAAATAAACATGACAACACCTCCAATTATACAGCAGCCTACTGACGAACCATTACCGTATATGCGTAGTGCTTCCGTCAACTTCAATGCCAAAGGATTGAAGCCAAACACTCGCGTATATCCCTTCTTTGATGGACAATTGGTAACAGACCATTGTAGAACTAGTTCTCAAACGGCTTTTGGTGGTAGTTTAATTACTGATACCAACGGTGAACTCACTGGTGTGTTTCGTATTCCTGCAGAAACATTCAAGACAGGAACACGCGTGTTCACCCTCATCAATCATCCCTCTGACCCAAATGCTCAGACAGATTGTGTAGCTATCACTACCTACAATTCTTTTGGCGCCATCACATATGATAGTGCCAAGATTGCAGCTACAAGAGCACCTAATATCACATTTGCACGTTCCACATCACCCAGAGAATTGTCTGTGGAACGTACCGTTACAGTGAATCCATCCACTACAACATTCAAGGATCCTGTGGCACAAACCTTCTTTGTATCTGGTTTGGATAACGGTATTTTCATCACCAAGGTGGATGTGTATTTCAAAACACGCCCTTCTTCAGCAACCGTACCTATCACATTACAAATTCGCACCACTACTAATGGAAATCCTGGCACAGAAATTGTCCCATTTAGCACAGTTACCTTATATCCTAAAGATGTGAATGTGTCTACTGATGCTTCTGCACCTACACAATTTACATTTGAATCACCTGTGTACTTGAAGAACAATGAAGAATATGCCATTGTGCTTCTTCCTGCAGGTGGTCGTGAAGGTTATGAAGTCTGGACAGCCGTGTTAGGTCAAAACAAAATTGGTACTGAAGAAAAAATTGACAAACAACCTTCTGCTGGTAGATTCTATGTGTCTAGCAACAGTGTAAGTTGGACTGTCTCAGAAACCAGTGATATGAAGTTTACGTTATATCGTGCTGACTTCAATGTGTCCAGCGGTACATTGTACTTGAAGAACAAGAAGATTGATTATCTTGGCATCAGTGCCAACTCAGTAGACATTTTAGTAGGCGACACACTAACGGGTGGAACCAGTGGTGCTATTGGTACTGTATTGAATTATGACCGATATAATGCTGTGGCACACACAGAAATAGTTTCTGGTACTTTCTCAGACGGTGAAACTGTATCCATCAAGAGAACACCAACTGCTTCCAGTGCAGGCACTGCCATCATCTCATTGGAACCTTATGAAGATGGTACAGAAGGTAAATTGATTCATCAAATGGCACCTGCCATCTCCTATGTGGAATATAATGATTCAGCATTGTCATTTGAGCATAAGATTTACAATTCTGCTGAAGTGGAACCTGCTGCCTACACTGCCATGAAGAAGGAAGGCATCTTCACATTAGGTGAAGAAAAGACTGTGTACTCACACAGCTATGAAACATTGGCTGGTGGTTTGAACATCACAAATGACACCTTGGGTTCTGTGATGGTGAAGGTGAATTTTGCCACCAGCAACCCCAACATCTCACCCATCGTGGACATCACCAAGTCACAAATCATTGGTTATGAACACGTGGTTCGTAGTGTGCGTAGAACATTGTCTGGTACTTCCACCTTCAGTACAGGCAGTACCACAGTAACAGGTAAGACCACAGGTGATGAAACTGCATTCATCAATCAAGTCATCAATGGTTCTGTGTTGCGTAATTCAGAAGGCAAAGTGATTGGCGTGGTACGTGCCGTCACCGCCAGAGATAGCATCACATTGACCTCCAACGCCGCGGTAACAGGTACCGATGACATCATCACAGTGGATTATGAAGCCACAGATGTACAAGGCAACGCCAAATACCACACACGCTTTGTGTCTCTTCCAACAGGTTCTGAAGCAGATGACTTAATGGTGTTTTTGGACGCTGAAATCCCATCAGGTACGGACATCACATTGTACGCTAAACTAGTGGCTCCTGGTGACACCGTGGATCCCAAGAGCCGTCCTTGGACACAAATGGTGAAGAGCTTGAACAGCAACACATTGGGTGCTGGAGAACTAGTATACAAGTTCAATAAAAATGGACATGATGAAACCACTGTGGTGGGAGGATTGAACAGTTCTGGAGTGTTTGAATACACATCTAACGGTTCTGCTTTTAGTCAATTCACTGTGTTTGCTGTGAAAATTGTCATGACCAGTGTGGATTCCTATTACATCCCCAGGGTAAACAGCATGCGTGCCTTGGCATTGATGGCATAATATCATGGATGAACTAAAAATTCGTCGAGACAGTAACAGTTCTGCGGTTGTGAATACTGATTTAGAGGGGTTGGCAGCATATAAAGCCAGACGTTTCAGTAAAGACAAAATGAAAGAACTTGAAACTGATATAAATAGTGTAAAACAAGAATTAACAGATATTAAAAATATGCTCCAACTATTAATTGCCAATAGAGGATAACGATGTCCACACTAACCTTAAGAAACGTAAAAGGTACTCCACTCACAAATACTGAAGTAGACAACAACTTCAGTAATTTGAACACCGACAAGGTAGAAAAAGACGGTTCTACTACCATGACAGGTAAGTTTACTACTGTCACAAGTAGTTCTTCTACCGCTAGTATTCGTGTTGTAGCTGGTAGTGCTGATCCTTCATCACCTGTATCAGGTGACGTTTGGAACAATGCCGGTGATATCAAATACTACACAGGCTCAGCCACAAGAACACTTACAACACTTGATGGTGCACAAACACTCACCAACAAAACACTAGATGCCGCCATTGTTACCAATGGTTTGTATTTTGAAGGTGCCACAGCAGATGCCTTTGAAACACTTCTAACAGTAGTGGATCCCACAGCTGACCGAACAGTGACCATCCCAGATGCCACCACCACCATGGTGGGTACTGATGTCACACAAACATTGACCAACAAGACCATCAATCTTGCCAACAACACTTTGACTGCCACATCAGCTCAAATGTTGGCAGCAGTATCAGATGAAACTGGTACTGGTTTGTTGGTGTTCAATGGCAGTCCAACCATCACCACACCCACCATTGCACAAGTGAATGCATCAGCAGATTTCACTCTTGATGCAGCTGCTGACATCATTCTTGATGCTGATGGTTCAGACATCATCCTGAAGGATGGTGGTACAGAATTTGGTCGGTTGATTCAATCAGGTGGTCAACTAGTTATTGCTTCCAGTTCAAGCGCCACCACTGCCATCACCATGGCAGGTGCTGATGTTACATTAGCAGGTGATGTTACTGTGAATGGCAATGACATTAAGTCCTCAACTGGCGCCACAGCTCTAACATTGAACGCTTCTGATGTGGAAGTGAAGGGTGATTTGACAGTAACAGGTAATGACATCAAGTCCTCAACAGGTGCAGTTGCCATCTCATTGAGCGGTAATGCAGTCACCATCTCAGGTGATTTGACTGTGAATGGTACCACCACAACAGTGAACAGCACCACTGTAGACATTGATGATTTGAACTTGACAGTAGCCAAGGGTAATGCCACAAACGCAGGTGCTGATGGCGCAGGTCTAACTGTGGAAGCCACAACTGCAGGTAACAAGACCTGGGCCTATAACAACGGTACTAATTCTTGGCTCAGCTCAGAACACATCAACATCCCAACAGGCAAGAACTATCTCATCAACGGTTCACAAATTGCTGCTTCCAACTTGAGCAACGGTACCACAGGTTCAGGTTCTGTTGTGTTGGCATCAAGCCCAACACTCACCACTCCTGCTCTAGGTACTCCTTCATCAGGTACATTGACCAATTGCACAGGCCTTCCAAATGCTGGCTTGGTGAACAGTGCAGTAACAGTCACAGCAGGAACTGGTATGTCAGGTGGTGGTTCAGTATCACTTGGTGGTTCTGTGACATTGACTAACGCAGGTGTAACCTCTGCTGTAGCAGGATCAGGCATCAGTGTGTCAGGTGGCACAGGCGCCGTCACCATCACCAACTCAGGTGTTACCAGCAATGTGGCAGGCACGGGTGTCACTGTGTCTGGTGCCACAGGTGCAGTCACCATTAGCATCGGACAAGCTGTAGCAACCAGCTCCAATGTTCAATTCAATTCATTGGGTGTGGGTACAGCAGGCTCAGGTACAGCAGGTGAAATTCGTGCCACCAATGAAATCACAGCGTTCTATTCTGACGCTCGTTTGAAGAACTTCCATGGCACCATCCCAAATGCACTAGAAAAAGTAACTTCATTGAATGGATACTACTTCACAGAAAATGAAGTGGCCAAGTCACTAGGTTACAACAATGACAAAATGCAAGTGGGTGTTAGCGCTCAAGAAGTGCAAATTGTTCTTCCTGAAGCTGTAGCACCTGCACCTATTGATGAACAATACTTGACCGTGAAGTATGAGAAGTTAATTCCAGTATTAGTAGAAGCCATCAAGGCCTTAAAGTTGGAATTAGATGAAGTGAAGAAGAATTGCAACTGCACTAAATAATTTTGGCCTTCTAGGGGTTCACAATGGGTATAATTCCAAATACAGGTTCAGCAATCACCATGGGGCGAGTCCGTAACGCATACGGTCTCTCAGGCCAGGTGGCACTGAGAGCTAATTTAGGTGCACAAATTGGCATCACAACCGGTCAAATCCGGTTGTCCACAGACTTCGGTGGTAGAACCACACCAAACACCTACTAAGACTTGACAAAATTGTAGCACATATATAAATTGTTTTATACTATTTTCATGTGGAGTGATAATTATGACAGACATTACCTTTGACACATTACTGAATGCCATCAATGATAACCCATCGGAATACGAAGAACGTTATGTCCGATGGGTTTCCATTGGGTATGACAAAAAGAAACTCACGGAACTTCTGTATGAATTGAAGTACCTGAAAGAAGCCAACACATGGCCAGAGCGTATTGCCTTTCTGGAAGATGTTCTAGCTCAACATGACCCAGAACATTTGTTGAACCTTCTGAACAATGATTTACAGACCACACGGTTTGCCATGATTGAACGATGGGCTCGTCAAGCCGCCATGGAAATTCTTATTTTTGATAAGTACAGTATTGATACATTAAATACTGTGACTCAGTTTCCTTTAGCTGACTATCAACTATTTGTGAAACGTGTATATGAAATCACGGGAATGATTCGTGACATCACCACACAATCCACCTCATTGGCAGCAGGGGTAGCTGGTGTATGAAGAACATCTATGACTTAAGTATTTGGAAAACACGCCCCACTAAACTAGCCATTCTGATTCCATGTAAGGAATCCATGTACAGTTTGTTCACAACTGCATTGGTGGAGTTGGTGAAAACCACTACCATGGCAGGTATTGATGTTCATGTCATCTATGACCAAAGCACCATTCTGTTGGCTCAGCGTGAACGTCTGGCAAAACAAGCCATGAACATTAAAGCAGACTACGCTCTTTGGCTGGACTCAGACATGCTGTTTCCCAGCACCACTGCCATGAGATTGATGGGACACAATGTAGATGTGGTGTGCGCTAACTACATGAAACGTTCAGTCCCACTTCAAACTGTGGCGTACCCGGAACGAGGAAACTGGGACAACTGGTTACCACTAGAAGGTGACCAGGAACTGCAAGAAGTGGAAGGTGTGGGTATGGGGTGTATGATGATGAAAACAGAAATTTTAAAAAACATTGAACCTCCTTTCTTCAATTTTGAATACTATGACAATGATTGGCATGGTGAAGATTTTTATTTTCAAAATAAGCTTCGTCAAGCAGGACATAAGATTCTGATTGACATGAACCTAAGTTTTCAGGTTCGTCATGTAGGACAATGGGCGTTCGGTCCTAGCATCGGCACCAATGAAGAAAAACGTATTGATAATGAAGTGAAAAAAATCACAAAAATGAAAAAGGTGAGGAAGAATGCTGAATAATGAAACATGGCTGGCACATACTGACTTGTTTGAACAATATTGGATTCTGGAAACCAAGCCTTGGGTCCGGAGTCTTGGATGGTTCACGGACTTCATTGACACAGTGACAGATGCTAAAGGATGGGCCCAGGCAGGCGACAAAGAACTGTCAGCATTTGATTACGTGGACATCATTGATGCCAAGGGGTCTGAACGAAAGTTGTATCGGTGTAGCAATGGCATCACCTGGGAACACATTTCTGGCCCAGTCATCTTTGTGGTCCGTAAGGACGCAGAACAAGTGTTCATCGCAGGATGGGCTGGAGAACGCAAGGTGATTGAAAAAGCCAAGAAGGTGAGTGATGACCCATGGGAATGGCCAGACAAGATGATTATTGAAGTGGATCCTGTGGTGGCATTACACACATTGAAGGTACGTAGGACTGCCAAGAAGGATGCAGTTCCTGTGTTCTTTGCTAGCAACGGTGAAACCAATGCTGAAGAAAATTGGAATCATCTGGTGAAGATTTGTCCCCGTGCAGTTCGTATTGATGGCATTGATGGTCGTAGAAAGATGTTCCAACGTTGTGTGGATCTGGCAGGTGATGCCAAACAATTCTTCGTGGTGACTGGCAAAAACTTCATCACGGATATCACAGTGTTTGATTATCCCGTGGAAACCATTGCTGACGCTCACATCATCTTCCATGCCAAGAACATGAGCAACAGATTGCAATATGGTCATATGGGTGTGGTATGTTACAACAGCAATCTAGTGTTGAACACACCTGTGAACTTCGGTTTAGATTTCACACAATACAGCAAGACCATCACAGTTCCCAGAACTGTCAGTGAAGCCACATTCGCCACCACACCTTATGAGGCATGGAGAACAGCCTTCCGTGAGGCTGTGAAATTGACTGTGAGTTATGGTGAAGATTCACATCTGTGGTTGGATCGTTGGTTGGCATTTGCAGAAGGTCCTCATTCAGATTGGGTATTGATGGGAGCCAGAGAAGGAAATGCCTATGCAGAACAACACCGAGATGATAAAGATGCACTGAAAAAGACTGTGGATTGGAACTGGTTGCAAACATATTTTGAAGAAACTCACGGCTAACACCAGAACAATTATAAATAACTGTAGTAATCACTCTATGAACGAGAACGTCCATGGCTACAGTTAAGAACTTGGTGATTGACCAAGGAACAACTTTTTCGTTGACAATCACCGTGGCTGACGCTAACGGAAATGAGATTAATTTAACTGGTTACACCCTCAGAGCGCAGTTACGGAAAAGCTATGGAGCCACAAGCTACACATCTTTCACTGTGACATCTCCCACACCTACCACAGGTGATTTGACGATTGCGTTAACAGACACACAAACGTCAGCTTTGAAAGCAGGACGTTATGTGTATGATGTGGAAATTGTAGCACCTGCGGGTGAAGGTAGTGCTGTCACCCGCGTGCTAGAAGGTATCATCACAGTTACACCTGAGGTCACACGCTAATGGCATTGAAAGTCACAACCTCGGCTCAACCCAAAATCAACACCACCGTCAAAAAAGTTTCTTTGCCTTTGGTGAATCTTGAAGAATTGAAAAATGTGAATTCTGTAGCTCTGGAAGATGGTTATACTTTGGTATATGATGCTGATTTGGAAGAATGGGTCACACAAGCAGTCAGTTCATTAAATGTATCAAACATAGATGGTGGAACATTCTAACTAAGTAAACCACTCCAGGAGAAGTAACACATGACAGTAATTCAAATCAAGCGGTCCACAGGTTCTACCGCTCCAACCACAGGGGACCTGGCAGAAGGCGAACTAGCCTATGCTGAAGACCGCTCTGGTAATGGCGCTGGTGCAATTCTATACATTGAATCTGTACAATCAGATGGTACAACAGCAGTCATTGACAAAGTGGGTGGTAAGTACTACACCAACACTGTGGATTCTTTCTTGGATCCACGTGACGGCACCGTAGGTGATGCCATCGTATTGAAAGATGCTGATGGATCCAATAACATCACATTGAAAGCAGCAGCAACCATCGCTTCCAACTTCACACTGCAATTGCCAGCTGCAGATGGTAGCAATGGACAAATTCTTACAACCAACGGTTCAGGTGTGTTGTCATTTGCCTCACCTGCCTCATCATCATTCACCATTGCAGGTGACACAGGCTCAGACACGTTCAGTACTGGCCAAACATTGACATTCACAGGCGGCGAAGGCATTGACACCACCATCACAGACAATGTGGTGACCATCGCCGCTGAAGATGCCACTACCACCAACAAGGGCGTGGCATCATTCAACAGCACCAACTTCACTGTGTCAACAGGTGCGGTCACCATCAATTCTGTACAAGGTAGCAAGTTGGATGTCAATGGCAGCACAGCAGTTACCACATTGGCAGATGATGATGAATTCATTGTATATGATGCTTCTGCTTCAGCCAATCGTAAGATTACAGCAGAAAATATGGCTGACTATGTATATGCAGGATTCTCAGGTGACATCACAGTAACCGAAGCAGGTGTAGTGACCATTGCAGCTGACTCAGTGGCATTGGGAACTGATACTACAGGTAACTATGTGGCCACTGTGGCAGGCACCACCAATCAAATCTCAGTATCAGGTTCAGGTTCAGAAACTGCTGCTGTCACCATCGCATTGACCAATGACGTGGCATTGGTGGGTGATTTGACTGTGGGTGGCAATGACATCAAATCTTCAGGTGGCACAACTGCCATTACTTTGTCAAGTGCAGATGTTTCTATCGCAGGTGATTTGACAGTAACAGGCAACGACATCAAATCTTCATCAGCTACAGCATTGACACTTTCAGGTGCTGATGTCACTGTAGCAGGTGATTTGCAAGTTACAGGAAACGATATCAAATCTTCATCTGGCGCCACTGCCATCACACTTTCAGGCGCTGATGTAACAGTAGCAGGTAATTTGACTGTGAACGGTTCATCAACCATCATCAACAGCACCACATTGTCAGTAGATGATGTGTTGTTGAAGTTGGGAACTGACAACTCAGCTAACTCTGTGGATCTAGGATTTTACACGGAATATGTTGCATCTGCCACCACAAAGTATGCAGGTTTGTTCAAGGATGCATCTGATTCAGACAAGTTCAAGTTGTTCAAAGACTTGCAATCAGAACCTACTACAACAGTAAACACATCAGGTACTGGTTACAGCATTGGTACCTTGGTTGCCAATCTTGAAGGTGGCACTGTTTCTAGTCTAGCATCTGCCATCACGGTGGCAAACGGTGGTACCGGTGCTTCAACATTCACAACTAACGGTGTGTTGTACGGTAACGGAACAAGTGCTGTACAAGCAACTGCTGCTGGTACCAATGGATACTTCTTGTATTCCAACTCAGGCACACCTGCCTGGACCAATGTGATTGACGGTGGAACATACTAATAAATAATTGAGGTTCGTTATGGATTCACAGAAGTTTTTAAACAAATATATTGCATCCTTGGCCGAGCAAGTGAAAGGGTTGACAATGGAAAAAACCATGTTGACTACTCAACTTGCTCTGGCACAGGAAGAAATTGAAGAATTAAAGAAACAACTTTCGCAATCACCTGACCAAGAACATAGCCAATGGCATCAGTAATCAAGATTAAACGTAGTGAAACAGCTAGTGCCCTACCTACAACCACACATCTGGCAGTAGGTGAAGTTGCGTTAAACACAGCTGACCAAAAAATCTACGTTCGTGATTCTAATGATAACATTGTTGTTGTAGCAAACTATTCAACTGGAATCACGCAAGAAGATTTGGATCGTTTGGCGGCGTTGGAAGCTGCCACAGCTACCATTGTGTTTCCAACTGGTGACTATGGAAATCTTACCGCTTTGACACAAGATGCATTTGGTCAAGCCATCAGCGCAAGTTTTGATTGTCTAACGACACCTCTAGGTGCCATAGGCGAAAAAGATTTAGGCGTATTGACTTAATGTTTTAGGAGAATATAGATGCCAACACAAGTACAGTTTCGCCGTGGTACCACAACTCAAAACAACAACTTCACCGGTGCAGTTGGTGAAATAACCGTAGATACCACGGTGGATACGCTACGTGTTCATGATGGAACAACAGCAGGTGGTTTCGAGCTGGCCAAGGCTGACTTGTCCAACACATCTGCCATCACTGGCTCCAGTAGCACCACACTCACCAACAAAACTATTGCATTAGGTAGTAACACCGTCTCTGGTACTATTGCACAGTTCAACACCGCCTTGACAGACGGTGATTTTGCTACATTAGCTGGTTCTGAAACACTCACCAACAAAACACTTACCAGCCCAGTTCTTACCACACCGAATCTAGGTACTCCATCAGCCGCCACACTCACCAACGCCACAGGTCTTCCTGTTGCCACAGGTATTTCAGGACTAGGTAGCGGTGTTGCCACATTTCTTGCCACACCTAGCTCTAGCAATCTTGCTGCTGCCGTTACTGATGAAACAGGCTCAGGTTCCTTAGTATTTGCCACCAGTCCAACCCTTGTGACACCTGTGTTGGGTGTGGCATCTGCCACCTCATTGAACAAAGTAGCATTCACAGCACCTGCCACGTCAGCCACATTGGCTTTGGCAGATGGCTCCACTTTGGCAACATCTGGTGCCTATTCTCTGACCTTGACCTCTACAGCTTCCACCAATGTCACACTGCCAACATCTGGCACATTGGCTACGCTGGCAGGCGCAGAAACATTTACCAACAAGACACTAACCACACCTGTCATCAGCACCATCAGCAACACTGGTACTGTGACACTTCCTACTGCCACCACCACATTGGTGGGTCGAGACACCACAGACACACTCACCAACAAGAGCATTGCGTTAGGAAGCAACACCGTGACCGGCAGCATCTCTCAATTCAATGCCGCTGTTACTGATGCTGATTTCGCCACGTTGGCAGGTGCTGAAACTCTTACCAACAAGACATTAACATCTCCAACCATCACCACACCCGTCATCGCGGAAATTGATAGTGCTGCTGGCATCATGTTGGATGCCGCCACAGACATCGTGTTGGATGCGGATGGAGCTGATATCATTCTGCAAGACAATGAAGTGGAGTTTGGTCGTTTCACACAATCAGCAGGTGAGATGATTATCAAGTCAGGTTCATCATCCACCACAGCCATCAGTTTGTCTGGTGCCAACGTTACCATTGCTGGTAACTTGACTGTTTCAGGCACCACAACATCTGTGAACACAGAAACCATTCAATTGGCAGATAATGTCATCACATTGAACAGCAACGCCACAGGTGGTGCTACTGAAAATGCGGGCATTGAAGTGGAACGTGGTGATGACACCAATGTGTTGTTGCGTTGGAATGAAACATCTGACATCTGGCAATACACAGAAGATGGTACCAATTATCAAGCCATTGTAGGTGCCACTGCCACACAAACACTGACCAACAAGACCATCAATGGCAGTAACAACACCATCACCAATGTATCCCTTACTACAGGTGTCACTGGCACACTTCCTGTGGCCAATGGTGGTACTGGCATTACATCATTGGGTACAGGTGTTGCCACGTTCCTAGGTACCCCAAGTTCAGCAAATTTAGCATCTGCTGTCACTGATGAAACAGGATCCGGAGCCTTGGTATTTGCCAACAGTCCCACACTAGTAACACCTGCTCTAGGTACTCCTTCCAGTGTGACCTTGACCAACGCCACAGGTCTTCCAATCAGCACAGGTGTGTCTGGGCTAGGCACAGGTGTTGCCACGTTCTTGGGTACTCCAAGTTCAGCAAATCTGGCATCTGCTGTCACTGATGAAACTGGCACTGGCGCACTAGTGTTTGCCAATACTCCAACGCTGGTAACACCTGTGTTGGGTGCGGCCACCGCCACTACAGTGAACAAGGTCACCATCACAGACCCTGGTACTGCTGCCACATTGACACTGGCTAATGGTTCTACTTTTGCCACATCAGGTGCTCATAGCACCACAGTAACTACCACAGGAACCACTACAGTCACGTTGCCAACATCTGGTACTTTGGCAACTCTGGCTGGGACAGAAACATTAACAAATAAAACAGTCAATCTTTCCAGCAACACCTTGGCAGGTACCATCGCTCAATTCAATACTGCATTGAGTGATGCCGATTTTGCTACATTAGCTGGAACAGAAACGCTCACCAACAAGACACTGACATCACCCACCTTGACAGCACCTGTGTTGGGTACTCCTTCATCAGGTACATTGACCAACTGTACTGGCTTGCCAGTCTCAACAGGTATCAGTG
>Ga0222713_10000623_pt1 | contig 39994 bp, 36 predicted proteins | sample C33_649DmetaG_FD_165061 | JGI IMG/M metagenome (GOLD analysis project Ga0222713, IMG submission 165061) | Estuarine water microbial communities from San Francisco Bay, California, United States - C33_649D | ecosystem: Environmental > Aquatic > Marine > Unclassified | place: USA: California... | reverse complement strand
CTGGTCCAAGGGCAAGGTGGTGCTGTTTGGCGACGCGACCCACGCCATTGTTCCGTTTTATGGACAGGGAATGAATTCCGGATTCGAGGACTGCTTTGTACTCAACCAAATGATGGAAGCCCTGGGCGAAGATCCCTTGACCCTGTTCCCGGCCTTTGAAGCCGAACGCAAGCCCAACGCCGACGCCATCGCCGAGCTGGCCTTGCTAAACTTCATCGAGATGCGCGACCTGACGGGGCAGCCCGAGTTTTTGCTCCGCAAAAAAATCGAATCCCGCCTGCACGCCGAGCGCCCCGAATTTTGGATTCCGCTGTACACCCAGGTGACGTTCAGCCACATACCTTATGCGGTAGCGCTGGAGCGCGGACGCCAAATGGACCGTGTGTTTGCCGAAGTGATGCAGTGGCCCAACTTGGCCGAGACCTGGGATCAACCCGAGACGCTCGCCCGGATTTGGGCGGTCGCGAAGCAGCAACTAGTAACGAGCAACTAGTTACTTGTTCATCGCCGCGCGAACCCGCTTGAACAGGGCGCTGCGAAAGACGTAGTCCACTACCTCTTGGTCGTCGGACTTGAGGATGTCGGGACCCGCGCCCTCCCAAACTTTGTGGCCGTGGCGCATCAGCACCACGTGGTCGCCGATTTCGAGGACGGAATTCATGTCGTGGGTATTGACCACTGTGGTCATGCCAAATTCACGCGTGATTTCTTGAATCAGTTGGTCAATGACGATGGACGTTTCGGGGTCCAAGCCAGAATTGGGCTCGTCGCAAAAGAGGTACTTCGGGTTGAGTACGATGGCGCGGGCAATGGCGACGCGCTTTTGCATTCCGCCTGAGAGCTCGGCCGGATTTTTTGAGAGGGCCGACTGCGGAATCCGCACGCGATCCAGGCAAAACGCCACCCGTTGGTCTTTTTCGGCCGGTGACATCGACGAAAAGAAGTCGAGCGGAAAACGCACGTTATCCTCTACACTCAAGCTGGTAAACAGCGCAGATGCTTGAAAGACCATGCCCATCTCTTGGCGCAGGACTTTGCGGTCCCGCTCTTTCATGGCGGTCCAGTCGCGTCCGTCAAGCAGCACCTGACCGGCGTCGGGCTGAATGAGGCCCACGATGGACTTGAGCATGACGGTCTTGCCTGAACCGCTCGAACCAATAATGAGGTTGCACTGGCCCGGCTTGAGGTCCATGTCGATGCCCTTGAGGACCTCTTGGTCGCCAAAGGCTTTTTTGATTCCGCGCACCTCGATCACCGCCTACTGAAGCATGACATCCGTGAGGATGTAGTTGAACAAAATGATGCTGAACGACATGGCGACCACCGCCTTGGTGCTGGCTTTGCCGACCTCGACGGCTCCGCCTTTGACGTGGTAGCCGTACCAGGCCGAGACCGAACTAATGATGAAGGCAAACACCACCGTCTTGGTCAGCGAATACACCACGTAGTAGGGCTGAAATTCGTCAAAATAACCCATCAAGAAGTTGTCGGGATTGACCAAGTGCAGCCAGTCGCCCGCGAGGTAGCCGCCCAGTAGCCCCATGAAAATGCTGAAGATGACCAGGATCGGAAAAAACAGCAAGCTGGCGCCAATTTTAGGCAAAACCAGGTAGCTGGCGGGGTTGATGCCCATGACCTGCAGGGCATCCATTTGTTCGGTGACCCGCATGGTTCCGAGCGAAGAAGAGATGTTGGACCCCACCTTACCCGCGAGAATGAGCGACACAATTGTGGGGGCAAATTCGAGCAAGATGCCTTCGCGTACCGCGATGCCGATGTACATGTCGGGAATGAACGGATCGTCGAGGTTGATCGCGGTTTGAATGGTGAGGACTGCGCCCATGAAGAGCGAAATGAACACGACCAGGGGAATGCTGCTCATGCCAAGCAGTTCGGTTTCGCGTACAAACGATTTGAAGTACTCGCGCCACGATTCGGGACGGCGAAACACCGCTCCGAGAAAGAGAAAGTAGGATCCAAGTCCGCGTAAAAATCCGCTGAGCATCGTGTTCAAAGGTACGCTACCTTAGGGGCATGAAGCGACGTTTTTGGATCTTGATGCTTGCCCTTGCCAGTGCAGGGGCCGTTACCTCATGCGGCTCAAGCCGCGGATGCGACTGCCCCAACTTTCGCAACTAACCTGCGGTGCTTCCCCACGCCGCCAACGTGTAGCTGCCCAACAGCAGCAGCGGAATCGCCAACTGCCCCGCCGCGACAGCGACCAGCCGTCCTGCACGAGGCCACTTGGATTCTGACTTTTCGGCCACGATCAGTGACACGCCCGTTTGGGCCAGTACCATCCAATACAGCGGAGTAAGGCTGCGCGGCGCGTAGTCGGTGAGCCAATGGGTTCCGTGTTCGTAGAGGGTGACCCACATAGCCGTCAGCACAATATGTAAAGGCAGATGTACAAGCCCGCGTCGGGCCCAAGCTTGGTTGAGAAGGTGGCTCATAGTAGTGAGGTAGCTAGGGCAAGTTAGTTCACGTAGTTTTACAGCCGTGGATGCACTCGACCGAAACTGGCGACGCCTTGCGGGGCGGATTCCGGCTGCTGCCGAGGCCGACGCGGCGCGCATCGTTCGGGCGTTTCGCGGCGAAATTGTACTGACCCCTCCCCGCGCCAGCAAGTGGGGCTCGTACCGATGGAGGTCCGACCTCGGAGCCAAAATTTTTCTGAACCGCGACCTGCAGCCCGAGGCGATGCTCATTACCCTGCTGCACGAACTCGCGCATGCCCAAGTGCGAGCCTGGGACGGTTTGGGCTGCGCGCCCCACGGGGCAGAATGGCAGAAGCGCTACCGGGAACTGCTGGCGCCGTTCATCGGATTGCCCGACGTATTCAGTCCAGCCGTGGCCCGGGCACTCCAGCGCCAACTCCACAAACCCAAAGCTTCGTGCGGAGCCGCACCCGACCTGCTCCGCGCCCTCCGGGCAGACTCAGACCAACTGCGCGTGGAGCAGCTTCCTGACGGGGCCTGGTTTCGCCTTGCCAACGGTATGGAATTTCGCAAAGGACCCAAGCGCCGCACGCGCTTCGCCTGCATCGAGAAAAAAACAGGCCGTACCTTTGCCGTGCACCCGCTCGCTGAAGCAGTGCGCACCGACGAATGAGTTCAGCCCTCGCCAACCCCAACTTTGAAATTGCCCTGCTGGGCGGCGGTCAGCTCGGCAAAATGTTCCTCGCAGAAGCCCTGCGCATGGACGTGGGCGTGCGCGCCCTCGACCCCGACACCGAAGCACCCTGCCGCTGGGGTGTGCGCCGGTTCGAGGTCGGAGACTTCAAAGACTACCAGACCGTACTGGACTTTGCCCGCGGCGCCCAGTCGGCGGTCATAGAAATCGAAACGGTCAACGTCGACGCCCTCGCACAACTTGAATCAGAAGGTGTGACGTGCTTTCCGCCTTCGTCGGCCCTGCGCATCATCCAAAACAAGGGCGCCCAAAAAGACCACTGGGCCGCGCACGGCATTCCCACCTCAGACTTTGAGCGGTTCGAGAGCGCATCGGCGCTCAAGGCCGCAGTAGCCGAGGGGCGCTGGACGCTACCCTTTGTGTGGAAGGTCGCCCAAGGCGGCTACGACGGTTTTGGCGTCAGCGTGCTGCGCCGCCCCGAAGACCTCGAAGCGCTGCCCGACCAGTCCTGCGTCGCCGAGACCCTCGTCGAAATTGCCGAAGAAATCGGAGTCATCGTCGCCCGGCACCCCGACGGAAGTACTGCGGTTTTTCCGCCCGTCGCCATGGAATTTCACCCGGTCGCTAACCAGGTTGAATTTGTGGTGTGCCCCGCCCCACTGCCCGCCGAGGCGTTGGCTGAGGCCGAACAACTCGCGCATCTCGTGGCTACTTCACTCGGAATCTTTGGCCTCCTCGCCGTCGAACTCTTCTACACCCGCGACGGGAAGTGGCTCGTGAACGAGGTGGCTCCCCGCCCCCACAATTCGGGCCACCTGAGCATTGAAGGCTGCGAAACCTCGCAGTTCGAGCAGCTGCTTCGCTGCGCTGCCGGGCTTCCGCTCGGTTCAACGGTGCTTCGCCAGCCCACGGTTATGGCCAATGTGGTCGGATCCGAAGGCCACCGCGGCCCCGTCGCCTACGAGGGACTGGACCGCGCATTGGCGGTTCCGGGCGCCCACCTGCACCTGTACGGAAAAACACAAACCCGCCCCTTTCGCAAACTCGGCCACTGGACGGCCGTCGGCCACAGTGTCGACGAAGCGCGCAGCCGCGCCGCCGCCGCCCGCGACGCCCTAACTGCCGTGTCGGCGCAACCCCAAAAGCTATGAGCATGAACACCCCCCAAGTAGGCATTATTATGGGAAGCCAGAGCGACCTCCCTGTCATGCAAGGCGCCGCAGATCTGCTCAAGGAGCTCGGAATCAGCTTCGAAATCACGGTCGTTTCGGCCCACCGCACCCCCGTGCGAATGCTTGAATACGCCCAGCAAGCCGCTGACCGCGGAATCCAAGTCATCATCGCCGGAGCCGGCGGAGCCGCCCACCTTCCCGGAATGGTTGCTAGCGCCACGCCGCTTCCCGTCATCGGAGTTCCGGTGAAGAGCAGCAATTCAATTGACGGTTGGGATTCCGTGCTGAGTATCCTCCAAATGCCCAAGGGCGTGCCCGTCGCCACCGTGGCCCTCAACGGCGGAGCCAATGCCGGTATCCTCGCCGCCCAAATCCTCGGAGCCTCGGACCTCGCGGTCCGCGCACGGATTTCTGCCTACAAAGAGTCACTGCGCCTCGCGGTCGAGGACATGGCGAAGTCGGTAGAAAATTCGTAAATTCAACTCATGAATCAATCAAACCCCGACAATTGGGACTGGGACGCGATTGAAGAAGCGGCACAGATGGGCCGTGAGAGTCCGTTGAGTTCCGCCCCAAACGTGAAGCAGATGCTTCACCAAATTCTTGAGGCCGCGAAGCATTAAATTTCGCAGCAAAGCCAATCAAGATCTCTTAGACATTTTTCAGTATTCGCTTGAAGCGTTTGGTGAAGCTCAAGCGAAGAAGTACGCTTCAGATGTCCTTAACCAAATCAACATTCTCGGGATATTCCCGATGATTGGGATCCGATCGAAGAAATCTTCAATTCGGATTCTAGCAGTACATCAACATGTGGTAGTGTACGAAGTATACTCGGCACACCTTACTGTACTGCGGATTCTTTCTGCAAAAACCCTAAGATCTAAGCTATAAAGCCTTCAACCGCGCCATCACCACATCTTTTTTGCGGTTCGCGACCGGAACGTTCGAATCGTCTTCGAGAATAAGGTATCCGCCGTCGCTCGGCACGTAGCGCTTGACCACGTCCATGTTGACAAGGTGGGATTTGTGCACGCGCTCAAAGTCGTAGGGCGACAGAATTGACTCGTAGTCCTTGAGGGTGCGCGACGCCAGAAGCTTCTTGCCTCCGCGCATAAAAAACTGCGTGTAGTTCGAGGTGGACTCGCAACGAAGAATTTCGGTAATCCGCACAATGTGCATACCCTCGGTGCTCGAAATGACGAGCTTTTTGTCTCCGCGGTCGCGAAGGTTGTCGACAAGGGCGCCGAGCTGCGCCGAGGGCAGGGCCGCCGTGGCTTTTTTGACGGCGCGCGCAAGCTCTTCGGGGTCAATGGGCTTCAGCAGGTAGTCGATGGCGCTGGCTTTGAAGGCGCGCAGCGCGTAGCTGTCGTGGGCGGTGACGACGATGACTGCTCCGGACCACTCCGGATCGTCGGTTGAAAGGCGCTCGAGGAGGTCAAAGCCGAGTTCGCCGGTGAGGTGCACGTCGAGAAAGAGAAGGTCGGGCTTGTGTCCCAGCAAAAGTTCCCAAGCCTCGTCGACCGTAGACGCCTCGAGCACTTCGCGCACTTGAGGGCAAAACAAATCCAGTTTGCCGCGCAGCGCCTTGCGGCTGGGGGCTTCGTCGTCGAGTAAAAGGGCCTTCATCAATGCGAACTTAACCTATGCACCCCAGACTTCGTCCTTCGGGAGCGCAAGCACGACGCGCGTTCCCTCATTGAGGTCTTCAACCGCGAGCGTGTAGGCCTTGCCGCTGGCCTCTGCAAGGGCCTTGAGTCGGTTTTCAAGGATTCGGGTCGCCATCGAGCGCTTGCGACCTTCGTCTCCGGTGCGGTGGGCGGAGGCCGCGGCGCGGCCGATTCCGTTGTCTTCGACTTCGATTCGGATGCGCTCCGGTTCCACGGACTGCAGGACCCGCAGCGTCAATCGTCCGCGCCGACCCTGCAACGGCCTAAGCCCGTGCAAAATGGCGTTCTCAACCAAGGGCTGCAAGAGCATGGGCGGAACCGACAGTTCACTGGCATCCAAGGACTCATCTACCTCGTTCACGAAGTCAAAGCTTTGGTCGAAGCGCATTTGCTCCAGAGCGATGTAGTGCGCTAATGCACCCAGTTCGTCGTGCAGCGGAACCCGCTCTTGGTCTGCCTTTTCAAGGGTGTAGCGCATCAGTCGGGCGAATCGATTGAGGTACTGTACGGCTTCGCGGGGCTTTTGCTCCATCACGAACGACGAAATCGACTCCAACGCATTGAAGGTGAAGTGCGGATTCATTTGCAGGCGCAGCGCCATGCGCTCGAGCTCTGACTTCTCGGCGGCCCACCTCTTGGCCTCGCGGCGGCGGCGTACTACGATAAGGGCGAGGCCCAATCCAGATCCCGCAAGCACGACAAGTCCCGGAACCCAGTAGCGCGGCTGCCCCCACCACGGGCGCGGAATCCGAATCGTGAGCACGTGCCGTGGAACCCCATCGATTTCGACCGTGTGCCGGCCTGAAGGCAAACCCGAAAGGGCGATGCTGCGCGCCACGCCAAGATCAATCCATTCGCCTTGGTTCAGGCGGTAGCGCAGGGCTTGGCGCTCGGCGCCGGGGGTTCCGTGACGCACCAAGCGCAGGAGGATGTTGGATCCGCGCTGCCCGGCCGACACATCCCACGAGCGCAGTACCCAACGTGGCGTAGGCGCGGTCGCCACCGCACGTCCGGGAGCCCAGACCCAGATTCCGCGCTCGCCCCACACCCACTGGTAGCCCGACTCATCCCAGCTGCGGGGTTGAACGAGATCCGAGGGCTCCGCGCAAGAGGTGAACGAGGACCCCTTCCACTGAAGCCAGCCAGAGGTCGTCTCGAGAACTGGGATTTGGTTTGAAAATCCAGAGCGAAGCACCCATTCGTTGACCACGGACTTCCATTCTCGTCCGTTCCACGACCGAGCGCCAAACTCGCCGAACAGAACCCACTTGGCGCGTCCCAATTCGGCGATTCCGCTGGGGACTCCGCCCTTGGGCAAGGGGAGTTTCGTAAGGCTGCGCGGCCCGAGAATTTGGAGTCCGCGGCTGCCCAGCACGACGAGGCTGTCGGGACCAAGGTGGGCGACCGAAGTAATGCGGCCCACATTGAACGACGCGGTGCGCACGTCGTACCACTGCTCGGGCTTCGGAAGGCGAACCACCCCATCGGACTGGGGCAGCAACAGGCCTCCGTTGCCGTCCAAAGCCAGGGTTTGGGCGCGGTCCAACGGGCTTCCGTTGAGTGCGTACAGCGGTCGGGGTGCGCCCTGGTCCACCCAGTACAGTCCGTCGGCATTCACAGCCCACCACGCGGATTCTTTTTCGGCCGGAACCCAGTGCCAATCCGCCGAACGGCCAGTCGACACGCGCTTCCAGCCCCCTTCGCTCAAGCGCGAAAGTCCCGAGTCGGTAACCGCCCACAAGCCTTCAGAGTCAATGGCCGCCGATGCTACAGCTTGGTCGGTCGCGAGCGTCCACATTCCGGACCGTCCACGAACCCAGAGTCCGTGCTCGCTGCATACCCACCAGGTGGAACCGCGGCGTCCAAATTGAGTGGCACCCCGAAGTTCGAGTCCCTGAACCACTTGAAAACTACCGCCCGGAATCCGGAGGTAGAGGCGATCCTGCTGAAGGGCCCACACACTGTCTCGGTTTGATGCTACGTCAACCACCGGCCCCTTCACCTGAGCCACTGGGACTGCCGACCGATCCAAACTCACAAAACGAAGTCCCTCGCTGGTAGCGGCGAAGGCTCCCCGATCCGCCGGAGCCACCGCAAGTACGATGGGCGGAACCTCGCCAAATTCCGAAGTGTAGACCGCGTCTCCGTCGAAGCGAACGACTCCCTCGTCCAAGGTTGCCATCCACCACTGCCCGTCGGCATCCACCACGAGGTCAAGGATTTCAAGGCCGCGGAGCTGCGGATCCGTCGCGCGCACCTCTATGGCAAACGACAGACTTTGGGCGCCCAGTACGGACGCCATTGCGCAAAAAAGTCCAGTGAGTGCACGCCGCATGCGGCGAAGGTAGGCCGCATCCCGAAACATACGTGTGCCCACGGCTCTAGGTCGCCCGGTTCTGCCAGCTTCGCAGTATGAAGCATATCTACCTTTTGATCGCCTTCGGCTGGAGCCCCCTGGTTCGGGGCCAGCTGCAGCTTGACCCCTGGCTGCACAGCCTGCAGCATCGGCCGTTGGCGACTTGGATTGAACATTCGGGTCCCCAACCCGGACGCACCCAGGCCGTGGTCTGGGGTCAGTACGAGCGCCTTTCGGGCGGAATTTCGTGGAACCCCCTCGGCCCGCAAGCTTGGATCATGTCTGAGGTCCCGGTGCAAAGCTCGGCCGACCTATCGTTCGGCCTAGGTTGGGATGGCCTTCGCCCCCAAATTATCACCCGTTGGCATTCAGGCCCGTGGGTGGTTGCGGCCCTTCCACTGAGCGGAACCTGGTCCGCCACCTGGCGCCAACGCCAAACTTCGGGATGGGTGCTTACCGCCCACGTAGAACAGAACCTAACTGCTCTGCGCACCGAATGGATTGTGGGCATCGAACGCGACCAACTTGCCCTCTACGCAAGCTCGCTCGGGCGCTGGCGTGCCGTGCTCAACCACCGATCCCTGCGCATCGCCGTGGGCGGAGGCCGCACCGCCTGGTCGTCACTCGGCTACGCCACGCCCGCCCCATGAAGGCTCAGTGGCTTACTGTCCTTAGGCGGTGGATACCGGCACTAAAGGCGCTGTGGCTTGCCGCCCTTGGCCTGTGGACTCAGCCCATGAAGACGCTGTGTGTTGCCGCCCTTGGGCTGTGGGCACCGGTATTGAATGCCCAAACTGCGGCAGGCATGCTCGAAGTGCTTCGAAGCCTTTCGCTGGAACAGCACCCCGAATGGACCGACACGGAATTGGATTCGGCCTATGCCGCCTGGACACAGTGGACCGTCGTGGGCGCCCCCCGCGAAGCGGGGGCGCTCTGCTTCATTGCGCCCAACCAGCAGTTTCAGCTCGAAATCTACCAGTCCCAGTTCGGTTGGCCCCGCGACAGCACCGAATGGCGCGCAGTACCCCTCTCGGCAACCCAACGCGAAGCACTTCAGGCACTCTACCACGGGGCGCGGGCTGCGCCAACAGGCCGCATCCTTCGCGGGCCCATCGATCCCTCGCTCAACCTAGGCTGGTCCTGTTCGGGCTGCTCCCCATCTAACGCGCACCGCGGAACTCGCCTCGGCCTCACCAGCTCATCCGCAAGTGCATCAGCACAACCTTGGTCTTCACCAACGTGGACGCTTCGCAGTCCGTCAGACAATCCCGTTCGCCTGTGGGCCGGACCCCGTTCGGTAGCCGTAGGGATTCGCCCGGCGATGCTTCCACGCCGTAACTCAACGGCTTTGGCTTTTTGGGGAGCATTCAGGTCCTCAAAATGTGAAGTCCTAATGCGGAGGTATGTTGACCAGGCCGTACTAGGGCGAGACACCTCAGGCATTTGGTACGGCGACCTGTCCCTGCGGTCTGCCTTCTTCGGAGTGAAAGCGGGCGTGAGTTCTCGGGGTTGGACGGAGCTGTCTGCATCGTGGTACGGACCCGGAGGACTCCTTGTTGCGGTGCAGCGTGAGTGGGTTCCGGAGGGGGCTGGATCGGGTGATGGAGCAAGGCCGGGGGCCGGCGAAAGGCTGGGGGCCGGCGAAAGGCCGGGGGCCGGCGAAAGGCCGGGGGCCGGCGCCACCCCGTGGCGCCCGCTGCGCGGGAACCGCGCCACAGCGGCATTGCCGCTGTGGGCCGGCCGTCTCACCATTCAAAGCACAACAACCGGCCCGTCCGCAACATGGGCTGACCGAAGGCGGTCGGTAGTTTGGTATCCGGGGCAACTCAATCTAGGGATCCGCAGTGAACACGACCCGTGGAACACGCGTGCGGCCGTCAGTCTGCGAAGCCACCTCTACCTGGGTCGTGCCCAAGGCGCCTCGGTCCAGCTCCGCTGGCCCTCGGGCCCCTTCACTACAGAACTCGGAATCGCCGGGATCACCATCAGTGAATCCCGACCCAACGTCCTAGAGCGCCTCCTGGATGGCAGCCTAAGCCCTGCACCAATCAAAAACCTAGACTTCACATCGCCACAAACCAATGCCACGGTGCTTCCCCGAGCCACCGGCCCCATGACCCTTTGGAGGCCCGGTTGGACCGCAGAATTCGCACTCACCTATACCACAAACCTCACCCGAATGAGCGCCCGAATCCGTCGATCGCCAAGTGGCTGGAGCGGCAGCCTTCGCCTACTCCTTCCCCTTCAAAATTGGTAACCAGACGCTCGCAACCAGAAACCAGTAGCAAGCAACCCGAAAGCCCTCCGCCGAAGGCCCCAGCCCCGAAGGGGCACTAGCGCGACGTGACGACGGCACGAAGCGCCCTAGCTCGAGCGCCGCAGGCGCGAAGGGCAAAAAGCCAACCTTGCCAACCTCGCTAGCGAAACGCCCCAAACTGCTCCCAAAAATCCGGAAACGATTTGGACACGGCCTCGGCTCCGTGGATGCGCACGGGGAACCGAAGGGAAACCAGCGCCGCGCAAAAAGCCATTCGGTGGTCACCGAGGCAGTCCAGTTCGAGCTCAGATGGCTGGACCGCTGAATTCGAAGCCTCCCAACGGATCCAGTCGGGGCCTTGAGTGACCGAACAGCCGAGATGCCGAAGCCAGTCTGCAGTTGCATCCAAGCGCCGGGACTCTTTGGCGTTGAGGGTGTGGAGGCCTGAAGCGGTTCCGCCACGCCCCAAGAGTGCAGCAGCGATGATTGCTGGCATCGCGAGGTCGGGCTGCGCCCCGAAATCGACGGTCCAGGTGCCGACCAAGGGAACCGCAGGTTCCGCCACGAGCCCCTCAGAAGTTGCCGTAACCGTAAATCCAAGCTCGGCACCCCATTGGGCACTGGCGGCGTCTCCTTGAACGCTTTCGAGCGTGAGGCCCGACAAAAGAACCGAACGTCTGCTCAAACCCACCGCAGCGCAGAACACAAAGGCCGCAGACCAATCGCGCTCAGGCGGCCAGCCCAACGAGGCTCGGGCCGCAAGCTGGTAACTCATGGCCAAATACGGCGGGCTCGAAACCCCCAGTGGCATCACCACGTTCAGGTTGGGTGCCGCAACCGAAGCCACAAGCACTAAGGCAGAGGCGAACTGCGAACTCTCACGGGCATCGACCTCGACTTCGCCCGACGGCCATTCCGCGCCGCGAATTCGCCAGCCCTCAGGGACCGCGTCGATCGAGGCACCCAGGTGACGAAGGGCCTCGACCAACGGAGTGATGGGGCGTTCGCGCATCCGGGCGTCGCCGCACAGAACTACCTCAGCGCCGGGTTGGGCGGCCCAGTAAGCCATTCCGAACCGGTAGGCGGTTCCGGCAGGACCCGCATCAGCACGCCGAACCCCATCGGGGCCGACTGGAGCTTTGAGCACCAGAAGCATCGCGTGCATGTCGTCGTTCCAGAGCAAATCCGGGAACGGAAGTACCTCGCCACGCAGCGCGCGCAGCAGCATCACTCTGTTTGCCAGACTTTTGGCGTACGGAAGCTCAATGCGCCGCATCTGCAATCCAAGCTGTGGCGAACGTTGCCTCATCAATACCCAGCACGACTTCAGGTGTGCCCGGCTCGGGACTCCACACAATGCGCAGCTCGCCAGCTCGCTTTTTCTTGTCGTGCTGCATCGCGGCCCAGACGGCGGCGGAATCCAGGTTCCGCAGCGCATCGAGCTGAAAATCAGCCGCAATTCGGTTTCGAAGCGCGCTGCGCTCGGCGGAACCGGGCTGACCCACGGCATCAAGAATTCGCGATTCGACGGATAGTCCAAGCGCCACGCAGTCTCCGTGGCCGTAATCAAGACCAAGTGCGAGCACCAACGATTCCACCGCGTGCCCCACGGTATGGCCCATGTTCAAGAGGGCCCGGCGCGTTCCGCGCTCAAAAGGGTCTGCGGCGACTACCTCAAGCTTGACATCGGCCACATCCCGCACCCAAAAGGGCGCATGGGTCCACGGACCACCGGATACTTCAGTCCATAAGCTTTCGCCCGAAATCCACGCCTGCTTGACGAGTTCAGCCCAACCCTGAAGCCATTCGCGTTCGGGCAAGGTTTCGAGGGCGCGCACGTCGGCAAACACGGGGGCTTCGGGGCGCCAGGTTCCGAGTAAATTTTTGCTCCCTTCAGAATCCACTCCATTCTTGCCTCCCCAGGCCGCGTCGACCATGGCGAGTAGCGTGGTCGGAACCAGCACCAGCTCGATTCCGCGCATGTACAGAGTGGCCAAGAGGCCGGCGAGGTCGCAGACGACGCCTCCGCCCAGAGCAATCAAGAGTGCGCCGCGGTCGGCCCCTTCGTCGCGAAGACCCAGGGCAAGCTGCTCGACGAGGGCCAACTCCTTGGACGCTTCACCTGGCTCAATTTCAAGGATGTGGGCATCGGCCAAGCCTTCGATTTCGGCCATAAAGCGCGGCAGCACGAGTTCGTGGGTAGTGCTGTCCACCAAAATATGGACTGAGGTGAAGCGGTCGCCTTCGCGCAACAGCCAGTCATTCAATTCGTTCCAAGCTTCAGGCCCTAAGGCGCGTACGGGATGCAGATCCATAGCACTAAGGTCGGGCATGCCGCCGTATATCTTTGCACGAACCTTTGAACCTTAGCCTTGTGAAGCTCGATTTTTCGGATACCGCGCTAGCCTTTCAGCACGCCTCTCCTGCCGACATTCGCCGTGCCCGTCTCCTTTTTGGCGTACTTGCTTCGCCCACACTTGTTTCGGCGGGTAAAGCGCTCAGTTTATGGGCCCTGAATTGGAAGCTTCCCGTCAAAGGTTTAATCCGTGCCACCGTCTTTCGCCAGTTTTGTGGTGGCGAAACCGTGGCCGAAAGCCGCCCCGCCATTCAGCGCCTTTGGTCTGGCGGTGTGGGGAGCATCCTGGACTATTCGGTTGAGGGCCAAACCACCGACACCGCATTCGACCAAACCGTCGAAGTGGTGCTTCAAACCCTGGCCCTTGCTGCGCACGAACACGGCCTTAGCCTCGGGGTGTTTAAGATGACCGGAATCGCTCCGCACGACCTGCTTGAGCGCATGACGCTTGGTGCGGAACTCACCGCCGCCGAAAACCAGCAGCTTGAAAAAGTCCGTGCCCGGATTCGCCGCATGGCCCAATTTGCGGCCAAATCAGGTCGGACCCTTATGATCGACGCCGAAGAAACGTGGATTCAAGGCGCCATCGACCAGCTCGCCCGCGAAGCCATGCACGAGTTCAACCGGGACCAGCTCGTGGTGCTTACTACGATTCAGTGCTACCGCGTCGGCCGCCAGGCCCAGCTTCGCGCCGACCTGGATCACGCTGCTGCCCACGGCTACTTTTATGGGGTGAAGTTGGTGCGCGGAGCCTATATGGAAAAAGAGCGCGAGCGCGCCACGCTGATGGGCTACCCCTCTCCCATCCAGCCCGATAAATCCGGAACCGACGCCGAATACGACGCCTGCGTGCGCATGATGCTTGAGGCCCTTGGCCGTCCCGGCGCCCCAGGCCGCGTGGGCGTGGTCATCGGAACCCACAACGAAGGCAGCAACCGCCTCGGAGCCGAGCTACTAACCGCTCAGGGCTGGAACCCTCAGGACGCTCCGGTCTGGTTTGCTCAACTCTACGGAATGAGTGACTTCATCAGCTACATCATGGCCCACCACGGGTTTCGAGTGGCCAAGTACCTTCCGTTCGGACCCATCGTCAACGTGATGCCCTACCTCTTGCGCCGTGCCGAAGAAAATACTTCAGTCGCCGGCCAAACGGGGCGCGAGCTGCTGATGCTCCGCAAGGAGGTGGCCCGACGAAAGCGGGTTAGCTGAGATTGGCTCGTTAGCTATTTGCGCTTGGGCTGAAGGCCCTGCGCGCTAAAGCCCCTTCGGGGCTAGAGCCGCTGCGCAGCGAAATCGCAGCATAAGGTTTTTAAACTGCTGAATTTAAACATCTTATGCAATTCGGCGTTCAAGAAAAAAGTAAAATCCGGTTATACCCGAACGGATTGTTTCGCTCCGCGCTAGGGCCCCTTCGCAGCTAGAGCCGCCGCGCGGCAACAAGCAACTAGTAACTAGCTACTTAGGATCTAACGAAACGAGCCACGCGCTATCCTGCCGCACCTCCCAGAGTCCGCGCCAATCGCGATTCTGAAATTCGAGGTCGATCCAGTAGGCTGGGACTTCAGCGGAATGCCGGGTACGCGTTTGGCTTGCGCCAAAATCCACTTCGCCAAGGGTGAGAAATGCCTTGAGCACCGTCGAGTCCGCTCCTAGCGCCTGCCAGAGTTCGGAATCGGCGCCGCGGACCGGCTTGCGGTGAAGTTCCGCCAAGACGCGATCGTTCGGAAAGTAGCTGCATTCAAAGTCGCGGTCTCTGAAAATGAAGGCCACGAGCAGCACGCCAAGGCCCACTCCGAATCCGTACCACAAAATGCGGCGTAGCAGTTTTTTCACAGCAAGAGGTCGAGGTCGGTAAACGGCTGGTCCAAGGCCTGGGCGACCGAAGCGCTGGTTACCTGACCGTGGTAGAGGTAGACGCCCTTGCGCCAGTGGGGCTTGGCGTGCAGCGCCTCTTCGACGCCGCCCAGGTCGGCGAGTTCACGTAAGAGCGGCGACGTCAAATTGTTCAGGGCAAACGAGGCCGTACGCGCTACGCGGGCCGCGATGTTCGGAACCGCAAAGTGCGTCACCTCAAACTTGGTGTAGACGGGGGCATCCCACGAGGTGACTTCGCTGGTTTCAAAGCATCCGCCGTGGTCAATGCTCAAGTCGACGACGACGCTGCGGGGCTTCATTCCGGCCACCATTTCTTCGGTAACCACGACGGGGGTGCGGCCGTTGACGGGGCGCAGGGCTCCGATCGCGACATCGCAACGGCTGAGCGCTTTGGAGAGAATTTGGGGCTGCAGCGTGCAGGTGTAGACGTCACCGACCCGCTCGCGGAGGCGCTGAAGGCGCGTCATGGACGAATCGAACACTTTGACCGACGCTCCGAGGGCTGAAGCCAGACGGGCAGCGGTGGTCCCGACGGTTCCGGCACCCAAAATCACAATTTCGGTGGGCGGAACCCCTGTGACCGCACCCATCGCGTAGCCCTTGCCGCCTGACCACGTGGACAGGTACTCCATCGCAATGGTAATTGCTTGACTGCCACCAATTTCGGCCATAGAACGCACAAAGGGAGCACGGCCTTCTTCGTCGAGAATGCTTCCGTAGCTGAACGCGGTGATGCGCTTGGCCTTGAGGGCGTCGACAAAAGCGGGCGTAAGGGTTCCGGGCTGTAGCGTGGAGAAGAGCACTTGGCCCTGGGCCATCAGCGGCCATTCGGCTTCACACGGAGCCTCAACTTTGGCAAGCACTGGGCACCCAAACACGACGCGGCGGTCGGTGGTCACTTCGGCTCCGGCCTCGGCGTACTCGCGGTCGCTGTAGCGCGCGGCGGTTCCGGCGTTGGACTCGAGCACTACTTCGTGGCCTTGAGCGACCAGCAAGTGCACTCCCTCGGGAGTCAAGGCCACGCGGTTCTCGGCCCACGTCGATTCGAGCGGAATCCCAATGCGCAGACGCTGTGATTTGGCGTCTACCATGAGGCGTTCTTCTTGGGTTTGAAACACAGGTGCGGCTTCCATGAATCCAGGTGTGCGAAGGTTAGCGGTAGGTTCCTACGAAGGTAACCTTTCTCGCGCCATCCTCAAGTGCCTCAATGTGAACGCGTGCCGACTCTACTGGCATCAATTCTCCGGCCCGTTCAGGCCATTCGACCCAGCAGGGCTGGCCGCTGTCGAGGTAGTCTTCAAAGCCCATGGCGGCGACCTCTGAAGGCCGATCAAGCCGGTGGAGGTCAAAATGGTAAATGGGTCCGTCGGGGGATTCGTACTCGTTGACCAGCGCAAACGTGGGGCTGCTCGCGCGGTCCGGGGAACCCATGGCACGAAGCCAGTAGCTGATGGCCGTGGTCTTGCCCGCGCCCATTTCACCACGAACAGACACGATGCCCGCCAAATCCGCAGCATGTTCTTTGGCCCACTGCAGCCACGCTGACGGATCCCTTAAAATGTGTACCTCTTCCACAGCTGCAAAGGTCAGGTACGAGGGCGAAGGACTGCAAACGGAACCACCACTTCTTCGAGTGAGATTCCGCCGTGCTGGTAGCTGCCGTCAAACTTTTCAACGTGGTGGTGGTACTGGTTCTGGTACACGAAGTAGTCCTGCTCTCCGGCGAACACGACTTTGTCGCCAAGATTGGTAGCTGGAATTCCGAGGCGCTCGGGGTCGGCCACTAAGGCGACTTCTTTGTCTTTGAACTCCATTCCGCGGCCGACTTTGTAGCGCAAGTTTGCGGTAAGGTCGCGCGAACCCCGAATGTGGACGGGCTTTTTGACGGTGAGGGTTCCGTGGTCCGTCGTAACCACAAGCGTAACCCCGTCGTGGGCCAGGTCGTCGACCCAGGCTTTGAGCGGCGAGTGGTTCCACCACGACGCCGTCAGGCTACGAAAGCCCCGGTCGTCCTTGGCCAAGTCGCGCAAGATCACCTCGTCAGTTTTTGCATGGCTCATGCGGTCGATGAAGTTGACCACCACTGCAACGAGGTCCTTGCCGCGCAGCTCGCGCCACTTAGACACAAAGCGTTGCTCGCTGGTCGCATGCGTCAGCTTGGCGTAGCCGGGAGTAGCCAACCCATTGCGGGTCGCCCAGTGCGCCAAAAAGAAGTCTTCGTGTCCGTTGCGTCCGCCCTCTGCATCAAGCACGTCGCGCACCCAACGGTCGGGGTGGCGCTTTGCGAGTTCCGAGGGCATGGCTCCGCCCAGCAGCGCGTTGCGCGCATACTGTGTCGCCGTGGGCAAAATGCTGGCGTAGACGTCGTCGGATTCGACGCGGAACTTGCTCGTCATCAGCGACTGAATATCTTGCCACTGGTCAAGGCGTAGGTTGTCAAAAACTAGGAGCACCACCTTCTCGCCACGGTCGAGCAGAGGTTTGATGCGCACGTCGAGCAGCTGGTGGCTGAAGAGGCAGGGCGCCTCGTCGTCGTGCAGCAACTTAGGGTACTCTGTGGCCCACCAGCGGGTAAAGAGCCGGTTGGCCTCCTCGCGCTGGTGGTCGAGCATGGCGCGCATCGACTCGGCTTCGCCACCTGCGAGTTCGCGGTCCCAGCGCAAGAGTTCGCGGTACACCTCAGTCCACATATTCCATTCGTCCGCCTCAGCTATGCGTTCACCCAACTCCCGAAAGCCCTGCTGGTAGCGACTGGCACTGCGCGCGCCCTGGAGCGCACCCTGGCCAAGAATACGGGTCAAGGTGGACAGCACTTGGCGGGGCTGCACGGGCTTGAGTAAGTAGTCGGCGAGCTGCGACCCGAGAGCGTCTGCCATGAGGCCTTCTTCTTCGCTCTTGGTCACCATCACCACAGGAAGGGCCGGCTTGAGCGCCTTGATCTGGGGCAGCACGTCCAGGCCGCTTGGCCCGGGCATGTGCTCGTCCAAAAGGACGCAGTCCAGGGACTCTGAACGCACCAACACAAGGGCGTCTGCCGCGTTGGTGGCGGTGACCACTTGGATTCCGCGCCCCTCGAGGTACAAAATGTGGGGGCGAAGTGCCTCGACTTCGTCGTCAACCCATAAGATCCTCGAATTTTCCATGTATTTGTGGTTAAGTTTGGGTATTCAAGCTATTTCTATGCCGCCCGTTCCCGCGACCAACAAGTTCAAACTTTTTAACGATCCGATCTACGGTTTTATTTCGCTTCCGTCGGAACGAATTTTTGATCTGGTCGAGCACCCCTACTTTCAACGGCTTCGGCGAATTAGCCAGCTCGGGCTCAGCTACTTGGTCTACCCCGGCGCCTACCACACCCGCTTTCACCACGCCCTGGGAGCCATGCATCTTATGCAAAAAGCCATTCAGGTTTTGCGCCGCAAGGGCATCGAAATCACGGATTCCGAAGAAGAATCCGCCCAAATCGCCATTCTACTTCACGACGTCGGCCACGGCCCGTTCAGCCATGCGCTCGAGCACACTTTGCTCGACGGGGTGCACCACGAGACCGTATCGCGCCTCATTATGCGCCGGCTGAACGACGAATTTAACGGCCAACTCACCGAAGCCATCGCCATTTTTGAGGGCAGCCACCCCAAGCGTTTTTTGCACGAACTCATTTCGTCGCAGCTCGACATGGACCGCATGGACTACCTCAAGCGCGACGCCTTTTACACCGGAGTCATCGAGGGCGCCATCAACAGTGACCGCCTACTTGAAATGCTTCACGTGGCCGACGGCCAACTCGTGCTCGAACACAAGGCCATTACGTCGATCGAGAAGTTCCTGATGAGCCGCAGCCTGATGTACTGGCAGGTCTACATGCACAAAACTGTGCTAAGTGCCGAGCACATGCTGGTCGAGGTGCTGCGCCGAGCTTCGTTGCTCGCCCAACGCGGTGAGACGCTTTTTGCCGGAACCGAGCTCGCTACGCTGCTGCGCCGCCGTCCGAACCACGATGAATTCACCCGTGAACCCGAGCTTCTTGACTTGTTTACCCGACTGGACGACAGCGACATTCTCAGTGCGATCAAGCAATGGCAGAGCCACAGCGACCCCGTACTAAGCGCACTTAGTCGACGCATTATTGAGCGTAAACTCTTCAGAATCAAGTTTCTTGAGACGCCCCTGACCGCCGCCGACCGCGCGAAGCTTGAAACATCGGTGGCTTCGAGCATGGGACTTTCACAAGAAGACGCCAGCCATTTTGTGCTCGAGGGCATCGCAACCAATAAAACCTATGCGTCTGATAAACAGGAGATTAAGCTCCTCAAGCGCAACGGCCAAATAATTCCACTCACGCAGGCATCAGAAATCCTGCCTTTGAGCGTTTACAGTCAAGTAATCACCAGACCCTTCGTGTGTTGGCCAAAGGAACTTCCATGGATTCGCTAGGCGCTAGTGCCCTGCCGGCCCGCCCTGCTTCAGAGTGGGCTCAGGTGCTGGGCGGCGTGCTCGAGGGTCCTGAGGCAGCCGTCGAATTCGCCTGCACGCTCGAGGCCGGTTCACCGGGCGGAATCAGCTTCTTGGCCAACCCGAGCTACCGCCGCGCCTGGTCTGCATCAGGTGCTTCAGTGGTCCTCGCAGGTACGGATTCTGAAACTCCAAAAGGATTTGGCGGAAGCGTCATTCGGGTAGCAAACCCTTATGCGGCATGGGCAATGGTCCTCGCAAGCGGCCAACGCCATGTAGCTTGGGCGGTGGCGCGGCCCAAAGGCGTCGACCCAAGTGCGGTTCTTGCTCCCGGTGTTCAGCTCGCCGAAGACGTCAAAGTCGGACCGCGCAGCGTGCTCAACCCAGGCGTCGTTCTGTATCCCGGAACCGTCGTCGGAGCCGACTGCGTGCTTCACGCCAATGTGGTACTGGGTTCCGACGGATTCGGATTTGTACCGCCCCACTCCGGTGCGGCAAGCTGGACCAAGATTCCGCACCTCGGCCGCGTGCGCATTGGTGACGGCGTTGAATTGGGTTCCGGAACCTGCGTGGACCGCGCCGTCGTCGGCGAAACCGTGATCGGAACCGGGTCCAAGCTCGACAACCTCTGCCAGATCGGGCACAACGTGCGGATTGGAGCACACTGCGTCCTCGCCGGGCAAGTGGGCGTTGCCGGATCAAGCGTGCTCGAAGACTACGTGGTCGTTGGGGGCCAAGCCGGAATCGCAGGCCACATTACCATCGGCCGTGGCGCTCGAATCGGAGCCCAAAGCGGAGTCGCCAAATCACTAGCCCCTGGTGCTGAAGTACTTGGCAGTCCGGCCGTGGATGCCCGAGAATTCCGCCGTTTCTTTGCAGCCCAAAAGTCCGGTAGAGGTTGATTCAATACACACTAATTCAAGAGTTTAGCGCAAAAGGTCGCGGAATCCACAGCGGTTCCGCCTGCCACGTAGTGGTGAAGCCCGGTGAGCCAGAAAGCGGTTACGTCCTCATTCGCAGCGACTTAGAGGGTTCGCCCCGCGTCAAACTTCACCCGAACCTCGTCACCGAGACCGACCGGTGCACCACCTTGAGCGAAGGCGACGTATCGGTGCACACCGCAGAACACCTACTCTCGGCACTTTTTGGACTGGGAATTTTAGATGCCGAAATTCACTGTTCCGCCCCTGAACTGCCCATTCTGGATGGATCCGCCCAGCCCTGGATCGAGGCCATTGAAGCCGCAGGTCGCCGTCCTTTAGGGCCGATGCGCGGGTACGCGATCCGCACTCCAATCCGCGTCGAAGACCCCGAGACCGGCTCGTGGGCCGAGGCCACTCCGGCCGCCATCCCCAGCTACCACGTCGCCCTGAGCCACGAACCCGAAGCCATCGGAACCTGCACCGCGCACTTCACCTACGGAGGGGACTATGCGGCAAACGTCGCCCCTGCGCGAACCTTTACCCTGGTGAGCCACCTCTTGCCCATGATCCACCGCGGCCTTTTGCAGGGCGCTGAAGAAGGATCCGGAATCGTCGTAATCGACCGCGAACTCGAGCCCTCAGACTGGACGGCCCTCGAGCAATTCATTCAGCAGCCCCTGGAGCGCAGCACCGAACTCGGAGCCCTGCCCCTCACCCCCTTTCGCATGCCGGCAGAACCCGCCGCACACAAAATGCTCGACGTACTTGGTGACCTCGCCCTAATTGGCCGACCTGTTGCCGCAGAAGTTCGTATTTTTAAACCCGGCCACCGCATCAATACCCTATTGGCCCAACGCATCATGGAACAGCTCGCATCCGCCAACCCCGTACCTTTTTTTGATCCCAACGTGGCTCCGCTGATGGACGTCACACAGATCATGTCCATTTTGCCGCACCGCCCTCCGTTTTTGCTCGTGGACCGCATCCACCACAAGACCGAAGACGAAATTTGGGGTAGCAAAGCGGTGACCATGAATGAGCCGTTTTTTCCGGGCCACTTCCCCGGAGCTCCCGTGATGCCGGGCGTTCTGCAGCTCGAGGCCATGGCTCAGGTCGGCGGAATCCTTGCGCTCAGCACGGTTCCAGACCCTGAAAACTACCTCACCTACTTTCTCAAAATGGACGAGGTGAAGTTCAAGAGCAAGGTCGGCCCCGGCGACACCCTGTACTTTCACCTCACTCTTACCCAGCCCATTCGGCGCGGAATTGTCGTGATGCGCGGAGCCGCCTACGTCGGCCAAAAACTCGTGACCGAAGGCCTGTTCACGGCGATGATCACCAAAGACAAGTAAGCCGTGATTTCACCCCTTGCCTCGGTCCATCCGGACGCTAAAGTTGCCGGAAACGTCCGCATCGACGCCTTTGCAGTGGTCGAGCACGACACTGTGTTGGGCGACGGAACCTGGATTATGAGCGGAAGCCACGTGCTCGCCGGATCACGACTCGGCAAAAACTGCCGAATCCACCAAGGCGCCGTCGTCGGCGGTATGCCCCAGGACCTGAAATTCAGCGGCGAATACAGCGAAGTCTACCTGGGAGACGGGTGCATCATTCGCGAGTGTGCCACCATCAACCGCGGCACCAAGGCCTACGGCAAAACCACCCTGGGCAAAGAGTGCTTGGTCATGGCCTACGCCCACGTCGCCCACGACTGCATCATCGGAGACCACGTCATTCTCGTAAACAACGTCGCCCTCGCGGGCCATGTTGAAATCGGCGACTGGAGCATTCTCGGTGGCCTGTCGGCCGTGCACCAGTTCGTCAAGATCGGCTCGCACGTGATGGTCGGTGGCGGATCCTTGGTTCGCAAGGACATTCCGCCATTCATCACCGTAGCCCGTGAGCCGCTGACCTTTGAAGGTGTCAACGCCGTCGGCCTTCGCCGCCGCGGATTTAGCAACACCCGAATCGAAGAGATCCACCACGCCTACCGTTTGCTCTACCAAAGCGGGTTAAACACGACGCAAGCAGTGAGCGAAATCGAACGCGAAGTCACCGCCAGCCCAGAGCGCACAGAACTTCTGAAGTTTGTGCTTGCCTCTGACCGCGGCATTGTGCGCAAGCAGTAACTCATTATGGGCCTCGACTGGAACGGTGTCGGCAAGCAGATTTCGGGAACCGAAATCATCCGTCCGTGGTCGGCTACCTGGTCAGCACAGTCCCGCGTTGCAGTGCTCGGAGCCAACGGATCCGGCAAAAGCACCATCATCCAACTTCTGAGCGGGCAAATGCCCCCATCGGTGGGCAGTCTCACCTCCCCGTTCATCACCACGGATTCTTGGCCCACCCAAGTGAGCTGGACCGGTCCCAACGTGCAACCGCCCTTGGACCTCAGCGGGCGCGAGTGGGTTGACCTGCACGGCACACTCCGTACCTGGCGCCGCAGCCCCTGGGTCTATCTGAGTGAGTCCGACCCAATGTGGTCGCGACCACTGCGCAATCTGTCGAGTGGCCAGCGACAGCGCCTGCTGCTCGCCGTCGCTATTTGCACGGACTCACCCCTACTCCTGCTCGACGAGCCCTGCAACCACCTCGATGCCGAGGGCCAAGATTGGTTTGCGCACATGCTGGGCGCCGAGCTCGAGGCACCGCAAGGTTCCGCACGAATGCTCTTCGTGGCCAGCAACCACCACCCTGCCGAAGTTCGCCACTGCCTTGAGGGTGTGACGCCGCAGGGCGATGCCGTACCTTTGCCAAAATTTTAGCGATATGGCGACTACCGCAGACATCAAGAACGGCATGTGCATCCACTTCAATCATGCGCCGTACCAGATCATCGAATTCCTTCACGTGAAGCCTGGAAAGGGTGCCGCGTTTGTGCGGACCAAGATGCGCAACCTCAACGACGGCCGTGTGCTCGAGCACACTTTTCCGAGCGGAACCAAGCTGGACGACATCAAGATCGAATTCCGCACCTACCAGTACCTCTACAACGACCCTGATGGTTACCACTTCATGAACATGGACTCGTACGAGCAGATCCCTATGCCTAAAGAGGTGATCAACGCGCCCCAGTTCCTCAAAGATGGAATGGAATGCATGGTGATGTTCCACGCAGACGAAGACCGCCCCTTGAGCGTGGAGCTTCCGTCTACCGTTACCCTTGAGGTCACCTACACAGAGCCCGGAATGCGTGGCAACACCGCCACCAACACCCTAAAGCCAGCCACCGTTGAAGGCGGAACCGAAATTCGCGTTCCCCTCTTCATCGAAAACGGCGAACGCATCGTCATCAACACCGCTGAGGGAACCTACAAAGAGCGCGCGAAGTAGTTCCCGCTTTATTCACATCACGGAACCCGCTGGTCAACCCAGCGGGTTTTTTCATACCTAAAAACCAGTTACTAGTTACTAGTAACCTGATACATGGTACAAAAAAAGCCCCGCCATTGCTGGCGGGGCTTCGTCTTCAACACGAACCGTGCTTACTGGGCATCCCAGAAGATCGGAGCCGTATCGCTGTCGCTGTTGTAGTTCGCACCGGCAGCGGTTACGTTGGCATTGTTCAAGGCGTACTCGTCAACTCCGTAGCTCATGCGCTTTGGGGTTACACGGCCAGCCTCTGCTGCAACGTTCATTGCAAGGTCGTACTGGCGCTGGGCGGCCCAAGCTTCGTTTCCGCGCGTGAAGAGCGAAATCCACTTTTGCGTACCCACGAGGTTGCGCCAATCATTAGCGTTCCATACTACACCCGTCTCGGTGAGGTAGGTTGCAGCATCACCCGCTGAACCACCCCATGATAGGATCGAGGCAGTCACAGCAGCTTCATACAGTCCCTGTGCAGTTGCTCCAGGAATCGTGAATCCGCGTGATGCAGCGTCAGCAAGTAGGAAGTGAACCTCTACGTGATCCAAAAGCTTGTGGGCCAAGGTAGGATCCTCGAGAAGGTTACTAGGCTGTGAGAACAAAGGGTAGGCAGAAGCAAGTCCGTACGGAGCTCCTTGCACGTTACCATTTGCATCGTTGTTGCGGAAGTACAGTGAGCGACGTGGATCGTTCAAGGTGTTCATTACGTCACCCAGCGTGTTTGCTGCGATGAAGTCAGAACGACCAGACTGAACGAATTGATCCCACAATGGATTTGCGTGCGGCGGAGCCGAAGCGTAGTCCAATTTCGCGTCGTCACCTGGGGTAAGGATTACCCCAGCCGTGATGGCATAGGTTCCCCAATCCGTAGCACTTGCCGCATCGACGTCCGCTACACGAACAGCCAAGCGGAGCAAGAGTGAAGAAGCGAACTTCTTCCATCCGTCTGCATTGCCACCGTAGAGCAAGTCATAGCTTCCGAGGCCATTGTCTCCCCCCAGCACTGCGATGTCCGCCTTAAGGCGAGCAGCGAGGTCAGCGTAGATCACGTTGGCGCGGTCGTACTTAGGAACTACCGTCTCAGCAGACAAAGCTTCTGAGTAGGGCACGTCACCAAAGATGTCAACCAAAGTGTGGTAGGTGTAGACCTCCAGTACATCAATCACTGCCATTTGCTGCTCCTTGTGTGAAGCGAGCAAGGTAGCGTCAGCCTCAACGGCCATTTCAGCCTCTTTGAGGTCGCGAAGGACGTTGGTGTAAAGCTCATCAAAGGTGTTACCATTGACGTCGCGGTTGGCGTAGTCAAAATTGGCCTCATCCGTGTAGGTCGTCTCAGTAAAGTGCTGAGCCCAAAGGTTGAAGTTATTAAGGTTTACACTGATGCTCGCCATGTAGTCGGTGAGGCTCACCGTGGCGTTGGCGATCAAGGCACCCGCGGGCACCTGCTCAGGTGCCTTCGGGTTTACGTTGAGGCTTGTAATGTCGCTCGTGCACGAGGCCACGACAGCGGCAATGCCTGCAGATAATAGAATCTTTTTCATGGCTCAGATTAGAATTTCAGTTTAGCATTCAAACCAATCTCGCGAACGGCTGGGTACGCACCAGACTGGTAACCTTGCAGGTTGCCGGCAGAAAGACCTGCTTCTGGGTCGGTGTAGGGTGAGTTCTTCCACAAGATGGCCAAGTTGCGTCCCACGAGGGCTACGTCGAGACCTTTGATCGAAGAGTTCTTGTCCATTGGGAAGCTGTAGTTAATCGCAACTTCACGGAGCTTCACAAACGAGGCGTCCCATACGTGGTACTCTTGCGGAGCGCGAGCGTAGCCAAATGAGTTGCCGTAGTAGTTCATGTCGCCGTAGATGGCTTCAGTGTTTGCAGCAGTGATTGGGTTACCGTCTGCGTCAACGCTTGAACCGTCCCATACTGCGACGTTGCCCATGTTGACACCACCACCGTCGATGACCATTTCACGACGCTCTACGCCTTTGTCGTTGTCGCCAGTAGTCCAGTCGTAAATACCGGTAGCGTAGCCGTACCATGTGTCAAGGCTGAAGAAGCTTCCGCCCATTTGCATGTCAAGCAGTACGTTGGCAGTCAGGCGCTTGTAGCGGAATGACGTATTCAAACCGCCCATCCAGTCTGGGTTCACGTTACCAATGGTCTGCGGAGTCGCGGTGCGCAAGTAGCGGTATCCACGGCTAGCGTTGATCGGGTATACGATTGGCAATCCGTTGGCATCGCGCTCGTGGGCCACACCAAAGATGGTTCCGTAGGGCTCACCAACCTTGGCAAGCAGCTGGAATCCGCCTTGGTTTGAAGTCAGCTGAAGGCTTTCAGCGTCTCCGAAGAGCTCGAGTACCTTGTTGCGGTTGCGCGTGTAGGTGAGGGCAAAATCAAGGCCCATGTCTTTGGTGCGGATCGCCGAAGCGTTCAGTACCAATTCCACACCTTGGTTCTGGATCACACCAGCATTCACGTACTTGTAAATCGTACCGGTAGCTGAAGAGACACGAGCAGGCATGATTTGGTTCTGAGAAATCGCGCGGTAGGCGGTCAGATCAAATCCAAATCGGTTGTCAGCAAACTGCATTTCAAGTCCGGCTTCGTATGAAGTGGTTGTCTCAGGCAGCAGGCTTGCATTGTTCGACGTAGAAGGAGCCGAGGCCAATGGAGTTCCATTGAACGGAGTACCCATTACATAAATGTCGCGAAGTGAACTCGCGGGGGCATCAGCACCCACGTTTGCGTAGTTCGCGCGCACTTTACCGAAGCTGATTCCGTCGAGGTCCATCAACTCTGAGAAGATGAGGCCTACAGAGGCAGATGGGTAGAAGTACTTGTTGTTTGCAGCAGGAAGTGTTGACGAGATGTCGTAGCGACCGGTAAGATCCAACGACAAGTAGTTCTTGTACAGGAAGCTCGCGCGGGCAAAGTAGCCGTCGATTCCGATGGCGAAATTCTGCTCTGAAGGTGCGGCAGGCGCACTCACAGAATTGCTCAAAGAATACACACCTGGAACAACCAAGCCGCCATTTGTACCCGCTCCGATGAAATCGTAGTAGGTACGACGAATGTTGCTTCCGAGGTTACCGTTGAAGTTGATGTCCTCACCGATCATTTTGTTGGCCGTCAAGATCAGGTCCAAGTTGGTCTCAGTGAAGTTGCGGTTGCGGCGAACGTACGAAGGCACGTCTACTGATCCTACGGCAAGACGCTCTTCTTGAACGTCTGAGTAGGTATCAATATTGGCGCGTGCGGTAAGATCTAGCCAATCGTTGAGGCGGTAGTTTGCCGTCATGTTACCCATTAAGCGGTTGCGCTCGTCGTTCTGGTACGACTGGTTCACCATGAAGTATGGGTTGTCAAAGTAGTGAGGCTGCTGTGGATTCGCGTACAAAGGACCGTAAGGGTTCCAAGTAATGTTGCGACCAGTAGACTCGTAGTACTCCTTTAGCTTTGCCATGTCAGCACCGACGTTAAACCACTGACGGAACGACTGGTTCACGTTTCGCGCATCATAGCCAGTGCCCGAACGGCCACGACCTTTTTGCTGTGTAAATGCAGCCATCGTACTCACTGTGAGGCGGTTTGACGCTTTCAGGTTGCCGTTGAAGTTGAACGAGTTACGGTTCAAGCTTGAGTTCGGTTGAATACCTTTCATGTCAAACTTCGTGGCGCTCATACGGAATGAACCGTTGTCGCTGCCTCCGTCAATAGCTACGCTGTTGTTAAAGGTCGTAGAGTTCTCCCAGAATGTAGTTGGGTCGTTGGCGCCCGCAACAAATGGGAACTTCTGGCCGTAGCCGGGAAGGCCTTCGTAGACTGATTCCCACGTGTAGACATTGAGGTTGGGGTCGAACTTCATACCAAATGAAGCGTCTTCTTCCATCGGAGTAACCATGTCCACGTTGCCGTCACCGTCGTAGTCGTAGTCGTACATACGGTAGTCGGTGTAGTAACCATTAATGGTATCCGTGTTTCCGTAGTAGGAACCGTAACCTGGACCGTACGACTTCTGGTAGCGCACAAATGTGTCAGGGTTGATGCTACCCACGGTAACACCACTTGAAAGTGTAACGCCTAGGCCTTTGCGAGCCGCGCCCTTCTTGGTAGTGATAAGCACTACTCCGTTCGCAGCACGTGAACCGTAGAGCGCTGTTGCGGCAGCACCTTTGAGGACCGTGATCTTATCGATGTCTTCAGGGTTGACGTCCATCGCAGCGTTACCGTAGTCGTAGCCTCCTCGGCCCGTACGCTGGTTACCCGTGTTGTAGGCGTCGTTTGAAATCGGAATTCCGTCGACAACAAAAAGGGCTTGGTTGTTACCGGTCAGCGATTTGTAACCACGAACGACGACGTTCGAAGATCCACCCATCGTACCTGACTGGCGAATGGTAACCCCTGCAACCTTACCTGAAAGAGAAGCCATAAAGTTGGCGTCTTTCACTTTGGTTACTTCGGCACCACCAACCTCTTGTATGGCGTAGCCCACCGTTTTCTTGTCGCGCGTGATGCCAAGGGCGGTCACGACAACTTCGTCAAGTTTGCTGGTTGATTCCGATAAGGATACATTGACTACAGCTCCTGAGGCGGTAACCTCTTGAGAAGAATAGCCAAGGGCTGAGAAGACCAATACTGCATTCTGGCCAGCCGTGATGGAATACTTTCCGTCAAAGTTGGTGACTGCGGCATTGTTGGTGCCTTTAACTCGGACTGATACCGAGGGGAGGCCTTCGCCATTTGCTGCGTCGGTTACCGTTCCGGACACCGTGCGCTGCGCGAAGGCAGACACGGACAGAAGGGCCATTGCAACGAAGGCAAGAAAAGATGCTCTGCGTTTCATAAGTGTTAATCAATTGTTAAGGTGATTGCAAAGTAGTAAAAAATCTTTGCATTATTCACAAAGAAAAATGCTCGCGATTAAAAAAACGAATGTGAGTGTGCGAAGGATTATTCGACGTAAATCACTGTGCAGTGCGTCGGCCAGCCCACGCAATAAGCGCTGCGCTCATCCACACGAGCACGGCCCCTTTGTCCATGTCGAGAAAGTTATTGAGCACTCCGTGAACCCAGTAGGTTGTGAGGCCAAGCATGGCCAAGAGCACTAGGGTTCGGTCGGAACCTTCGGGCATTCGCACGTAGGCCCTTGCCCCCGTACGGTACACCACAGCGATCAAGAGCACCACCCAGAGCAAGCCCGGCCAACCGAGTTCCGCCAACGGACCGATGTACTCAGAATGCGCATTGCCCAAATCGCCGCCGTTGGTTGAAATAATCGTCAACTGCGACGAATGCTGAAAGGGCGCATACTGAAACTGATAGGTGCCTAGCCCCCAGCCGGTGTGCGGACGATCTTGCCACATTCTGAGCGCCGAGGCCCAACGGTTGAGCCGCTCGAGGTTCGAGGCGTCGGTCGAAATGTTTGATGCGCTTTGAATGTGCTCGCTAAAGTTGTCGCTCGAAACCGTATCGTTCTTGGTAAAAATGCGCATCCACTGATCCTGGGTGACCCAGAGTCCGCCAAGAACTAGAAGCACGATGCCGGCAATCTGACGGGCTGAAATCCGCCACGCAAACACGAGGTACACGGCGCCGGCCGCTACCAAACTGAGCCATGCCGCCCGGGTGTACGAAAAAACGAGCGCCACCGTCAGCAGAGACCACAGCCCGACGTGAATAAAGCGCATAACGAGCGACTGCGGTCGTACGGCGGCCCAAATGGACCAGGGGTAGACAAATGCCAGGGCCATTCCGTAGACCGTGTGTTCTTTATAAAACGGATACATGACCCATGTTGAGGTCTCTTTCGAAAATCCGTACTGGGAATGCACGTAAAGGGTCCACAGTGCGGCGACAGCCAGGCTAAACGTGTACAGCGGAAAAGCGAGCTGGCGTGCCCAAGGTTTCTCGAAGGCGGTGCCCAGCATGAAGTACATGGGAACCAAGAACCACACGCGGCTCAGTACCGCTTTGAAACTCACAAGCGGCATTTCGCTAAAGAGCACGCTCACCCCCATCCAGGCCAATTGGATCAGAATGATCCAGGTCAATGGCTGCTTCAGAATGGGCCAGGGCAAGCGACCTTGGTGCAGAAAGCGAACCAGTGCAAACACCGTCAGTCCGGCCAGCAGCACTTCGCCCGGCAAGCTAAGGCCTACATTAAAGTCCGACTCTTTGAGGGTCACCGACAGCGGTGTGATGGCCACCACGGCGAGCACTAAACTTTCGACATGGTAGAGGGCCCAAAGCACCACTGCAGCTGCAAAAGGAACGGCTGCCACGGCATACCATTCCATGGCGACGGCCGAAGCGGTCACTGCGGTAAGCGCCACCGCGGCCCAAAGGCCGAAGCGGCCGCTTACGACGGAAGCTTGTCCTTGAGCTCCTTCCATGTATTGGCGCCCAAAATCACGACCATAGTTGCGACAAACGCCGAGAGGGCCGAAACGACGACCACCAGCCAGCGCACGGGGTACTTCTTTTTGTCGGCCGAAATCGCCGCATTCACGCGAAAGGTGGCGGGCAGCACCTGTTCTGCGTCGACTCGAGATTGATCAAGCTTGGTCTTGATCTTGACCTCCTCTTCTTTCATTAAATGGAGCTCGTCGCGCAAGGCCACGTAGCGTCCGCCGTACTTCGCCAGCGTATCTAGGACGGACTTGAGCTGATTAATGGTTGACGCACTGCGACCTTCAGCAATCGCTGTGGCATACTGTTCTGAAACAACCATCGACTGACCTTCGTACTCGTGCACCCCTTTACGGCGCAAGGCTTTGATCTCGTCCTCCATGTCGCGAAGTTCTTGGCGAACCTTCTGGTACTCGTTCCGAACCAAGTTGAGTCCCACAGCAGCCCGTTCACGTTGGATCCGGCTCTTGACGCGGTCGAGCAAGTCGACAATGGCATTCGCCATATCCGCGGCCATTTGCGGATCCTGATCAAGCACGCTGATGCGCACACTCATAAACTGGGTGCGCTCGAACGAAATCTTATCGCTAAATTCTTCGTGCAGGTCGGTGCGGAGTGTCGGGCTCGACGGGTCCAAGTCGTAGTGCTCGATCAGCTTGAAGCGCGTAGTGATTGTGTCAAAAATCGCATCCGACGACAGCACCTGAAGCAGTTGCTCGGCCTGTTCTTCGGCACCAAACTCCAAAAAATCCTGGTCTTGGTAGGTGTTTTGCGGAAGCAGCGCCTTCGACGGCGAATTGGTGGTCGACGGAAACACGACTACGGTCGACTCGTACAGCGGAGTAATAAACCACGGCCCCGAAAAGATGGCAGCCGCCACGGCGGCGATGAGCGGAGCCATGAGCAGCGCCTTGCGGTTGCGAAACAAAAAGAGCAGGAGGTTCTGCGAGCTGGGATCCATAGTTTAGGTCAAAATCAAGTCCACAAAGATAGGTTCTTGCCGAGCAGCACTTCGAGCTCGGCCACATCGTCGGCGAAGTAGGTCCACGCCGTGGCGCGGTCCTGGGGACTGAGGCGAAGTGGCTCGCTGGCCACCGTGGCAGACTTCGCGCGCTGCTGGAGCCCCTCAGGAAGGCGGTCCTTAAGCCAGCGCCCCACGGGGTGGTGCTGGGCAAAGCGCACCAGGTGGGGCCAACGCACATCGTGGGCGGCATGCACTTTCTCGGCGTGCGGAAGCGGAATCGCTTCCAAGCCCAGAGCCGACTGTACTTCGCTCCAGAAGATTTCGGGTTCCGCAAAGGCCCGTTCGTAAATAAACGTATGCAAACGAATTCCCGATGCCGTCCAGCGCCGGTAGGCGTCTGCGTAGCGGCTTAACGCCACGAAATTTTCACTTTGACCCCATAAAGCTGACCGATCCGCATCTGCTGCGAGTTCGTCGAGAAAGCTCCCCGATACAAGGCCGTACTTACGCGCCATGCGGTAGTGCGAAAAGGCGCGGTCGACGGGGTTGCGCAGCACCACAATCGCCGTTGCAGAAGGGTTGGCCGCGGGCAGATCTCGGGCCGCTGAGGTGCTCCAGAAGTAGCTCGTCGAAGCTTCAATGCGCAGCTGGCCAGGTTGCGCGTTCGACCAAAGGCGGACGTAGTCCTCTGGGCAGCGCACAAAGGCTTGGTGGCGCTGCGGTAGCGGATCAGGCTGAGCCCAGTAATCCGGTCCCGCATCGGGTGAAACGCGTAAAAACGCTTCGCTAAACGTTTGCGGATCCAGCTCCGCTGCGTAAAAGTTGGGCTCCTTGATGCGCGCCATGGCCACGCCCGGGTGGGCCTGTAGCCAGTCGGCCAGGGTGGTGCTTCCAGACTTCGGAACCCCTATGAGGACAGCATCGAGCATCGAATTCAACGCACAAAAATGAGGGTTCGTATTCCGGTCTTGCGGTAGACTGCGACGAGGGCCCAGACGTTCCAGAGAATCATGGTTCCGGACGTAGCCCAAGCTGCCCCCGCGACGCCCAGCCAGGGAATGAGGGCAAAGTTGGCGGCAAGGTTGGCGACCGACGCCACGGTCATGGTGCGGCGAGCGGACTGCTCGTGACCGGTCATGTTGAGCAGGTACATCACCGGACCGCAAAGTGCATTGACGATCTGACCAAGAGCAAGCACCCGAAGGGTTCCGGCATATTCGGCAAAATCGGGGCTAAAAAAGCTGAGCAGCCAGGGCGCCAGGACGGTGATTCCGACAAAGGCAGGCACTCCCAACGCGGAATTAAGAAGGGCGACGCGCCACACCTCGCGCTGAAGTTCCGCGCGGTCGCCACTGGACCACAGTTCAGAAATCCGCGGTCCCAGCGAAGCGTTAACGGCGAATTGGGCGAAGGTGATGAGGGTTCCGATTTTAAAGGCCACGCGGTAGGCACCCACGTCCTCAGGCTCTAAAAAGTAGCCCAGCATGAGGGTGTCGGTCCAAGTCATGACCATGAAGAGGGTTCCGGTCAAGAACATCGCGGTGGCCGGAGCCCGAAAGACCCACAGGCTTCGCAGAGCAGTCGGCCGAAGGTCGAGCCAACCGCGGCCCAAAAGCAGTGCAGCAGATACGGCAAGCCCCCAGAGCACGCGTTCCACGCTTGAAAACCACGGCAAAAGTGCCATGGCCGCAGCCACCATTCCGAGCAGAATGCTGTTTTGAAGGAGGCCAAATCCGAGGTAGCGGTGCTGGGCACGGCGCACCTCAGACCAGACCTGAACGAGCGTCCAAAGCGGAAGCACCACGGCGGTCGCCCGCCACAGGCCGGTGTAACCTCCGTAGGTCGTTGCCAACCAGGGCGCCGAAAGCCACAAGCCTCCGGCAAGAACCAGTGACCCGAGCATCGATGCCCACATCGCTTGGCGGGTGAGCGTGCGGCCTTCTGTGGCATTTAAAGTCGGGATTTCGCGCAGCAGCAGCCCGTCCAGGCCCCACTTGGCGAACACCGACAGAATGCTCAGCACGGTGAAGGCCAACTCGAAGTAGCCGTAGTTCCCGGCGCCCAGGCGGCGAAGGGCCACATAGGCAAATCCGTAGCCAGCAAGGGCTCCCGCAACTTTGAGCGCCAGGACCAGCGTCGACCGGCGCAGCAAAAGCTTCCACGAAGTAGAAAGGGCGGACCATGAATACGGCATGGCGCAAAGGTCATACTTTTGGCGGGATGCCCCACGACCCCCGTCCCTTTCGCCTTGCTGTGAACGCCCGATGGCTGCTGCCCGGGGCGCTCGAGGGCACGGGATGGTACAGCCACCGACTCCTGGAACGGCTGTGCGCCACGCCCGGTTGGGAAGTTCATCTTTTTTTTGACCGCGACGTCGAGGGCTTCGTGTACCCCGGATCAGTCCCGCACGTCGTGGGTTTGCCGGCGCGCCACCCCTGGCTGTGGAAGCTGTGGAACGAGCGCTCCGTCCCCTGGGCCCTTCGCCGGATCAAGGCCGATGCCTACTGGTCGCCCGACGGACTGCTTCCGTCGCGCAAGGCCTTAAAGCGCGTGGGACTGGGCTCCCTCCCTATGGTGGCTACAGTCCACGACTTGAATTTTGTGCACCAGCCCGAGGGCATTCCGCCGCGGGTGGGCAGGTACTACCGAAGCGTGGTCGCGCGCGGAGCCGCCGAAGCAGACCATCTTTTCACGGTTTCAGAGACGTCAAAGGCCGACCTCGTGGCCACGTATTCTATAGATCCTGAGCGCATTACCGTGACTCCGAACGCGCCCCAGCAGCATTTTGCTCCGATTCAAGGCGGAACCGCCGCCGCGCAGCAGCGCTGGGCCGGCGGCAACCCCTACTTTTTATTTGTGGGCGCATTTACCCCGCGCAAAAACGTGGCGACCCTGATTCGCGCATTTCAAACGTTTCAAACGCGCCACCCGGAACGCCCCGAGCAGCTCGTCCTCGTGGGCAATCCGCTGCACCGCGACGCGGAACTCCAAGCCTTGGCGCGGAGCTCCGGGTCAAGCGTTCGCTGGGTGGGCCGAGTCGAGGGCAGCGACCTCAACGCCGTGTACTCGGGGGCGGTGGCCTTCTGCTTCCCTTCGCGCTTTGAGGGCTTCGGGATTCCGTTGGTCGAAGCCATGGCCTCGGGATGCCCCGTGCTCAGCAGCGACGTGAGCTGCATGCCTGAAATTGCGGGTGACGCCGCGCGCTACGCCGCACCCGATGATGTGGAGGCCTGGGCTGACCTTTTGTACCGTGCAGCCATCGAGGACCGTCAGGAATGGATCGACCGCGGCCTAAATCGCGCCGCCGTGTTTACCTGGGACGCAAGCGCCGCCAACGCGCGCGCTGCACTCGAGACCCTTCGCCCAGCCCTATGATTCAGATCGCCGGAGTCGACGAAGCCGGCCGTGGCCCATTGGCGGGACCCGTCGTGGCAGCAGCGGTGCTGTGGTCTGACAACTACCGAGTCGAGGGCCTCACCGACTCAAAAAAACTGAGCCACCGGCAGCGCGAATCGCTGCGCCTCGAGCTTGAGTCCCTTTTGCCCGTTGGGCACTGGGCCGTGGGCAGCGCAAGCCCAGCCGAAATCGACGAAGTCAACATCCTGCAGGCCACCTACCTCGCCATGCACCGCGCCATCGCGCAGCTGCAGCCCGCACCCACCCTCCTACTGGTGGACGGCAACCGGTTTAAGGCCTACCCTGGCATTGAGCACCGCTGCGAAGTCAAGGGCGACGCCCGATTTCAGGCTATTTCTGCCGCTTCAATCTTTGCCAAAACCGAACGCGACCGCCTGATGACGGCGCTGCACGAAGAGTTTCCGCACTACGGTTGGGACCGCAACATGGGCTACCCCAGTCCGGGCCACCGCGCGGCCATTGAGGTACATGGCCCAAGCCCCTGGCACCGCCGTAGTTTTGCATGGAAACCCCGCCAACTCCAAATCGACCTGTGAACCGAATCCTCGCCTTAGCCAGTGCAGCAGTCTTCGCCCTGAGCTGCGCTACCGAACCTCAAGGCGCGCACCCCATGTCGGGAGCCCTCGCAGCCAATGCTTCGTGGCTGGTTGATGTTCCGTCCATGGCCGCCGCGAGCCGCCAGTCCAGATTGCTCGACAGCCTCGAAGGTTTTGAAGACCTGAACATCCTGCATTCGGCACTCACCAAGTGGCCCGAAGGCCGCGCCCTGCTCAGTCGGCACCGAATTGGAGAATTCAATTCCGCGTGGATGCTTGCCATGCCCAGTGGCCTGTGGCAGCCCTCAATGCTACGCCAACCCTACGACGTACGCACCTACAACGGGACCAGCCTGTACGAAGGCGACGGTTGGGCCGCCGCACGCACCGACGCCTATGTGTGGATCGCCACCTCAGATTTGCTCATCGAAGAGGTCCTGCGCCGCAGCAAAAATTCCGAACCTGTCGACAGTGCGGGGCGCGCCCTGCTCGACATGCTTCCCGAGGGCGGAATCGCCTTGAGCGCTGACGCCGCCCAGCAGTTTGGAGCACCTGCCGCATTGAGTTTTAAGTGGAACGGTACGCGCATCCTAAAGAGCTCGGAATACGAATACCCAGACAGCCTCGCCAGCCGCATTCGTCAGGGCGGATCCGTCCTGCTGCCCCCCGTGGATTCGGCCACCATCGCCGTGGGCGGAAACGCCGTGCGCTTTGCCGACGACGAGCGCGAACTCGAAACGATTGGATCGGGCCAAGGCGTATGGAAGACCTACGTGCGCCGCCAACCATTTATCATGGCCTCATGGCTAACATGGAGCGACAGCAGCCAGTACCTGGCTCACTGGACCCCCCTTGACACGGTGCACGACCGATGGACCTCAAGCTACCCGCAGTATGCCTACACCAAATCGTTCGGGACGACGTGGGTCAGCACCGACGACACGCTGCGCTTCGACCGAAGCGTCGCATTCCGCCTCGAACCGGTCGCATTTGAGGGCGACTTTATTCACGCTGAACTGCTTCGCGGCAACGGGGGCGACCTCTGGACCCTGCGCGAAGACGACGGCGAAACCGCCCGATGGACCCTTACTTGGAAGCCCTGGCCCGCGCGAACCGCTTCGCGCCCCGATCAAAGCGCTGAAGTTCCTCAGCCTCAATTAGCGCAGTAAGCCGCTCGGCGTACTTCGGATTGGTGGCGTAGCCCGCCTTTTGAAGGCCCAGTGCCCAACCCTGGTAGTCGTCGGGCTCCAGGTCAAACAATGCGGAATACCGCTTGCGCGTCCGCAAAAATTCGCTGTGGTCACGGTATGATTCCCGCACGCTTCGGTAGCGCCGAAAGCACTCCTGCTCGCGGTCGTCGTCCTCATAGATCTTTCGGCCTTCCCAGCCCTTGTGGCACTTGATTCCGAAGTGGTTGCGGCCCTTTACCGCGAGTCGACTGGTGCCGTTGCCGGACTCGAGCATGCCCTGAGCTAGGGTGATGCTGGCCGGAACCCCACTGCGCTTCATTTCGGCCCGCGCCATCGCCGCGTACTTGGCCACATATGCCTCGCGCGGACTCATTTCTGGAGTCACGTTGAGACTGCTGCACCCGCCGAGTACCAGGACTAAAAAGGGCCACCACTTCATCCCCCAAAGATCGTTTTGACCGACCTTTGTACCATGCAATCCTTCGCTGAATCCATTTTAGCCGGAATTCCGGCGGAACTCCCCGCCCACACGGGCATCGACCCCCATGTTTCGCATGCACCGGTGCGCAAGGACATTTTGAGTTCCGACGAAAAAAAGCTGGCCCTGCGCAACGCCTTGCGCTACTTCGACCCGCGCCACCATGAGGTTTTAGCCCCTGAATTCGCCGAAGAACTTCGCCGATACGGCCGCATTTACATGCACCGATTTCGCCCGACCTACGCGATGCACGCCCGGCCGATTGGTGACTACCCCGCCCGTACGCCCCAGGCGGCGGCGATTATGCTGATGATCCAAAACAACCTGGACCCGGCGGTGGCGCAGCATCCGCACGAGCTGATCACCTACGGCGGCAACGGAGCCGTCTTTCAAAACTGGGCACAGTACCTGCTGACCATGCAGTACCTCGCCACCATGACCGAGGACCAGACGCTGCACATGCATTCGGGGCACCCGCAGGGGCTGTTCCCGTCGTCGCCGCAGGCTCCGCGCGTGGTAGTCACCAACGGCATGGTCATTCCCAACTACTCAAAGCCCGACGACTGGGAGAAGTTTAATGCGCTGGGCGTCAGCCAGTACGGCCAGATGACCGCCGGAAGCTACATGTACATCGGCCCGCAGGGTATCGTGCACGGAACCACCATCACCGTCATGAACGCGGCCCGCAAGTTCACCAAAGGCCCCCTCGAGGGCAAGTTATTTGTGACCGCCGGACTGGGCGGAATGAGCGGTGCCCAACCCAAGGCTGCCTCGATTGCCGGACTGGTGAGCATCACGAGCGAAATCAATGCTGCGGCCGCCGAAAAGCGCCATGCTCAGGGCTGGGTCGACCGCCTGACCTACTCGGCCGACGAGGCCATTGACCTCGCGCTGGCAGCACAAGCCGTGCAGGGCAACACCTCGATTGCCTTTGTCGGAAACACCGTAGACCTCTGGGAGCGAATGGTCGCCCGCAACGTCCACGTCGACCTGGGCTCAGACCAAACTTCGCTTCACAACCCGTGGGCCGGGGGCTACTACCCCCAAGGCTACAGCTACGACGAATCCAACCGCCTCATGGCTGAGGACCCGGAACGCTTCCGCGCCGAAGTTCAGGCCACCCTGCGCCGACACGTCGTCGCCATCAACACGCTGCACGCCCGTGGCATGTACTTTTTTGACTACGGAAACGCCTTTTTGCTGGAATCCAGCCGCGCCGGAGCCGACGTCATCGCCGAAAACGGCCTAGACTTCGCCTACCCGAGCTACGTACAGGACATCCTTGGACCCATGTGCTTTGACTACGGATTTGGTCCCTTTCGCTGGGTCTGTGCCAGCGGTTCCGCCGACGACCTGCGCACCACCGACCGAATTGCGGCCGACGTGCTCCGCGCCCTGGCCGCCGAAGCGCCCGACGACATACGCCTTCAGATGGAAGACAACCTGCGCTGGATCGAGCAGGCCGAGGCAAACCGGCTGGTGGTGGGCTCGCAAGCCCGCATACTCTATGCCGATAGTGTGGGCCGAATCGCCATCGCGCGGGCGTTCAACCAGGCCATTGGCCGTGGCGAACTCGGGCCCGTGGTCCTGGGTCGCGACCACCACGATGTGAGCGGAACCGACTCGCCCTACCGCGAAACCTCCAACATTTACGACGGGTCGCGCTTCACGGCCGACATGGCTGTTCACAATGCGATCGGTGACAGCTTTCGCGGGGCGACCTGGGTTTCGCTGCACAACGGGGGCGGCGTGGGCTGGGGCGAGGTCATCAACGGCGGATTCGGCATGCTGCTCGACGGCAGCGCCGATACCGAGACCAAGCTCGAACGCATGCTGTTCTATGACGTCAACAACGGCATCGCCCGCCGCGCCTGGGCGCGAAATGCAGAGGCCCTCACGGCCATCCGCCGCGAACTCGAACGCAGTTCCGGACTGCGCGTGACCCTCCCCGCTCTTGCGGACGATTCATTGATCGACCGCGTCGCAGCCGAACATTTTTAATCCTACCTTCACGGCCATGAAAAAAATAATTGCCCTCTCTGCCGCGGCCCTGCTCGCCGTTGGCGCGGTGTCTTGCCAGTCTGGCGGTTCCGCCCCCGTCGCCGAAGGCGGCGCACGCATCGTGTACGTTCGTCTGGATAGCCTCGTGAACTTGTACGACTACCACAAAGAAATGTCGAAGGAATTTGAAGCTGCCGCAACCAAAGCCGAGGCCGAACTCGTGCGCGGACAGCAGAACCTTCAAGCCGAGTACGACGTACTTCAGCGCGCGGCTCCCAACCTCAGCAAAGTAGAACTTGAGCGCGCCCAGATGGATTTTCAGCGCATCCAAAACAACTACCAAATGCTCGAGCAGCAAAAAAGCGGCGAACTTCAGCAAATGGAACAGTCCATTAACGTAGTTGTGAAAGAGCAAGTTGACAAAGCCATTGAGGCCATGCGCGGCGAAGAGCAAATTGATCTGGTGCTCATCTACGAAACCAACGTTTTGTACGGCAGCGAAGCCCTTGACTACACTTCAAAGCTCGCAGAATACCTCAACAAGCTCCCCAAGCCGGAGGCCAGCGAAGAGGCGCCCGCCAAAAAGTAAGTAGCCCCCGCTACCCACGAAAAAACCCCGAGCTCGCGCTCGGGGTTTTCTTTTGCGGTGAACGCTCGAGTGGTTAGATACCGGCCGCCTCGTTGAGTACCGCACGCGAAATCACGATGCGCTGAATCTCGCTGGTACCCTCGTAAATCTGCGTGATTTTGGCGTCGCGCATCAGTCGCTCGACGTGGTACTCCTTCACGTAGCCGTATCCGCCGTGAATCTGCACTGCCTCGATTGTGGCTTCCATCGCGACCTCAGACGCGTAGAGCTTGGCCATCGCGGACTCTTTGTCAAACGGCAAGCCTTGGTCCTTGAGCCATGCAGACTTGAGCACAAGCAGGCGGGCCGCCTCAATCTTGGTGGCCATATCAGCCAGCTTGAACGCGACACCTTGGTGCTCGCCAATCGGCTTTCCGAACGACTTGCGCTCGGTTGCGTACTTCGCCGCGAGCTCGAGGGCGCCGCTCGCAATTCCAAGTGCCTGGGCAGCAATGCCGATGCGGCCTCCGCTCAGGGTTTTCATCGCGAACTTGAATCCGAATCCGTCTTCACCGATGCGGTTTTCTTTCGGAACCTTCACGTCCGTAAACATGAGCGAGTGGGTGTCGCTGCCGCGAATGCCCATCTTGTCCTCTTTTTTACCGACGATAAATCCGGGCATGCCCTTTTCGACAATTAAGACATTAATGCCACGGTGTCCCTTGGCCACGTCGGTTTGCGCAATCACGAGGTAGACGCTGGCGGAATTTCCGTTGGTAATCCAGTTCTTGGTTCCGTTCAAAAGGTAGTGGTCGCCCATGTCGATGGCCGTCGTCTTCTGAGACGTCGCGTCAGAACCTGCTTCTGGCTCGCTCA